>Ga0163111_10002232_pt1 | contig 12212 bp, 10 predicted proteins | sample CRUFie1St18metaG_FD_109645 | JGI IMG/M metagenome (GOLD analysis project Ga0163111, IMG submission 109645) | Marine microbial communities from the Costa Rica Dome - CRUD Field 142mm St18 metaG | ecosystem: Environmental > Aquatic > Marine > Oceanic > Photic zone | place: Costa Rica: the Eastern... | reverse complement strand
TGTTCGTTGTCTGATACTGCTGAGGTTTCCAAAAGTCTTCCAACCAATTCTGAAATTATTGTTATTCCGGAGACCGGCCAACGCCACGATAGATAAACCCACCGCGCTGCAGGCTTTCGCCGTCGTACTGGTTACGCCCATCAACGATGAAAGCGCGTTTCATCAGCTTGGCCATCGCATTGAAGTCCGGCTGACGGAATGGTTTACATTCTGTCATAAGAACGAGGGCATCTGCATCTGGCAGAGCGTCATATTGATGTCCGGCAAAAACGACGCGACCGGCATCATCGCCCAACTCCAGACACGCATTGGTCATTGCCAAAGGATCATACGCCGAGACAACAGCCCCTGCAGCAAGCAGCTGACGAATCAATACAATTGATGGGGATGCTGCCACATCGTCTGTTTCCGGACGAAATGCGAGCCCCCATATGGCTATTTTACTACCTTCGAGATTGCCCAGCTCACGACTGAGCTGCTTAAGCGCCCAATCGCCCTGACGTCGATTACGTTCGGCGACAGCACTCAATAGCACCATATCAACGCCTGCCTGCTGGCCAGCTTCAATCAGAGTGCTGACATCCCGTGGCAAGCCAACGCCACCATACCCGACACCGGGATACAGATAGGCATAACCAATTCGTTGATCTGAGCCTATTCCGCGACGGACATTTTCCATATCAGCGCCGCAGGTTTCAGCCAGCGCAGAAATCTCGTTCATCAGTGAGACACGTGTTGCCAGCATGGCGCTGGTCGCATACCTGGCCAGTTCGGCATCTCTGATGCCCATAAACATCAGACGATCATGCTGTCGACTGAATGGTTTAAACAGCTCAGACATAGCGGCACGCGCATTGTGCCCTGCAACACCAAGGACAATCCGGTCAGGGCGCATAAAATCTTCTATTGCCATGCCCTCTTTCAGAAACTCAGGATTAGCAACGACATCCGCCTCAAAACTCAGTCCGCGTTCCGCGACCTCATGATTAACAATCCTGCAGATTTCCTCAGTCGTACCAATCTGACAAGCCAGGCGGTTAACAATAACGACAGGGCGCGTGATTGTGCGGCCAATCGTCGTGGCAATATCCGCAGCACTCACCTTCTCCTTCTCAGAAAAAGCGAGAATCAGAATATCAGCATCGGCAAGTGCGACATCGGCGTCAGTGGTAAACAATAGGCGACCGGCCTTAGCATTGGACTCAAGCATACCCAGGAGCCCAGGCTCATAAAAAGGGAGCCCCCCGGAGATATCCGTTGGTTCAAAACTGAAGTGTGTTATGAGGTTGCCCATTTCAGCAAAACAGGCAGAGTTGACCAGTGCAGCATACCCGGCCCCAGCGACAGAAACTTTCAAAGTGATTTCCTTTTCCGATATTTCATGATGCTCAGAAATTCTGCAACCTGTTGTTTTTATATGAAAAAGCTTAGCGCTCCGGGCAGAACAGACGACGTAAGGTACCTTATTACCAAAAAATGACAACTGAATGACATAAAAAAAGCCCGGGCAATGCCGGGCTTCCTTCAGATCAGGTTCTGATCAGATCAGAGTGCAGATTCCAGCTCTGGAATCGCATCAAACAGATCTGCAACCAGGCCGTAGTCTGCAACCTGGAAGATAGGTGCTTCTTCGTCTTTGTTGATAGCAACAATAACTTTAGAGTCCTTCATACCTGCCAGGTGCTGAATGGCACCAGAGATACCAACAGCAACATACAGTTCAGGAGCGACGATCTTACCGGTCTGACCAACCTGCATGTCGTTTGGAACGAAACCAGCGTCAACCGCAGCACGTGAAGCGCCAACCGCAGCACCGATCTTGTCAGCAACTTTGTACAGAATTTCAAAGTTGTCGCCATTGCCCATGCCGCGACCACCAGAAATAACAACCCTAGCGGCAGTCAGCTCTGGACGATCAGACTTGGCCAGTTCTTCGCTAGCGAACGCAGAAACACCTGCATTCTTAACAACATCAGAAGACTCTACAGATGCAGAACCACCCTCTGCCGCAGCGGCATCAAAGCCAGTCGCACGAACAGTCAGAACTTTGATAGCGTCGGACGATTTCACGGTGGCAATCGCATTGCCAGCGTAAATAGGACGAACGAAGGTATCAGCCGCCTCAACACCGATCACTTCAGAGATCATGTTTACATCAAGCAGAGCCGCTGCACGTGGCAGGAAATCCTTACCAGTTGTCGTTGCTGCAGCAAGGATGTGGGTGTAACCCTTACCAAGCTCAGCCACCAGGTCGCCCATGTTTTCAGCAAGCTGGTACTCATAAGCGTCGTTGTCAGCAACAATCACTTTGCTTACGCCGGCAACTTTAGCAGCGGCTTCAGCGGCAGCGCCACAACCTTTGCCAGCAACCAGTACGTCAATGTCGCCACCAATTGCTGCCGCAGCAGTAATGGTGTTCAGAGTAGCGCCTTTCAGAGTGGCGTTATCGTGTTCTGCAATTACAAGGATAGACATTACACAGACCTCTCTCAGAGCACTTTGGCTTCGTTTTTCAGTTTTTCGACCAGCTCAGAAACGCTGCCGACCTTAATACCAGCAGAACGCTCAGCTGGTGGAGTCACCTTGACCAGAGACAGGGAAGATTTAACTTCTACGCCCAGATCTGCAGGAGACATAGTATCCAGAGGCTTACGCTTCGCTTTCATGATATTCGGCAGAGAAGCATAACGTGGCTCGTTCAGACGCAGATCAGTAGTCACGATCGCTGGCAGAGACAGGGCGACAGTACGCAGACCGCCATCGATTTCGCGAGTAACGTTAACCTTGTCACCATCAACTGCAACTTCAGAGGCGAAGGTGCCCTGTGGCATGCCCGTCAGTGCGCCCAGCATCTGACCAGTCTGGTTGTTGTCGCTATCAATGGTCTGTTTACCCATCAGAACGATCTGAGGCTGCTCTTTCTCAACAACGCCTTTCAGCAGCTTAGCTACCGTCAGTGGCTCGAGCTTTTCTTCAGTCTCGATCAGAATGCCGCGGTCTGCACCCAGAGCCAGTGCAGTACGAATCTGCTCCTGCGCTACTTTAGGACCGATAGACACAACCACTACTTCAGTGGCAACGCCCTTTTCTTTCAGGCGCACAGCTTCTTCAACGGCAATTTCACAAAATGGGTTCATAGCCATTTTGACGTTAGTCAGATCAACATCAGAGTTGTCTGCTTTCACGCGAACCTTAACGTTGTAGTCGATTACGCGTTTTACAGCGACAAGAACCTTCATAGATTCCTCGTATTTCTCTAGTGGATGAAAAAAGGGTGTTCAGGGGACCGTAAGATAAAACGTCACGCACACGTACCCTTTCCAGCGCGCAACATTATTCGGATTGTGTCACTTCAGGTCAAGCTCACCCTCACCCAAACCCTGACAAATACCCCTATGACAGCCAGTTTTCCTGTGAAATCAGTTGCCTGACCGTAGTCACATCGTATAATGGCGGGCATTTTTCGTCCCTCCTGACCGGCCGGTAACAGCTACCTGCAGTGGTTTTGGCAGTGGTTTTATAATGTCCGCAATATGCGGCACCTCCCAGCGTGATTTGAGGAGATCATCCTATGCAACGTGATGTAATGGAGTACGACGTAGTCATCGTCGGTGGCGGCCCATCTGGCCTCGCCACGGCTTGTCGTATCAAGCAACTGGCCGAAGAAGCAGGCCAGGAACTGTCTGTATGCCTGGTAGAGAAAGGCTCTGAGATCGGTGCGCACATTCTCTCTGGTGCCGTAATCGAAGACCGCGCCCTGACTGAACTCTTCCCTAACTGGAAAGAAATGGGCGCACCACTCAACACGGCTGTTAAGGGTGATGAAGTCTATTTCCTGACCTCTCAGGAGAAGTCAGTAAAAACTCCTCACTGGGCTATTCCAAAGCCAATGCACAACGACGGTAACTATATCGTATCACTGGGCAACGTTTGCCGCTGGCTGGGCGAGCAGGCTGAGGCACTGGGCGTTGAAATCTACCCAGGATTCCCTGCCGCCTCCCTGATCATCGAAGAAGATACTGTTAAAGGTATCATCACTGGCGACATGGGTGTCAGCCATGACGGCACTCAGCGGGACGACTACGTACCAGGCATGGAGCTGCGCGCCAAATACACCGTATTTGCAGAGGGCTGCCGTGGCCACCTGGGCAAAGAACTGATTGCAAAATTCAACCTGGATGCAGGCAAAGATCCACAGCACTACGGCATTGGCATCAAAGAACTGTGGGACATCGATCCAGCCAAACACCAGGAAGGTCTCGTACTGCACGGTGCGGGCTGGCCACTGAGCGAGTCTGGCTCTACCGGTGGTTTCTTCCTGTATCACGCAGAGAACAACCAGGTGGTTGTCGGCCTGATTACCGATCTGTCTTATAGCAACCCACACGTCAGCCCATTTGACGAATTCCAGCGCATGAAACACCACCCAGTACTGGCTCAGTATCTTGAAGGTGGCAAGCGTGTTTCATACGGCGCCCGCGCAATCGCTAAGGGCGGTCTGAACTGCCTGCCTAAGATGACCTTCCCGGGTGGCCTCATCGTTGGCTGTGACGCCGGCACACTGAACTTCGCCAAAATCAAAGGCACCCACACAGCAATGAAGAGCGGCATCGTTGCTGCAGAAGAAATCTTCAAAGCAGTGCAGGCTGAGCGTGCCAACGACGAAATCGTCGAATTCACCGCTGCCTTCGAAGCCTCCTGGGCGTGGGAAGAACTGCACCGCAGCCGCAACTTCGGCCCGGCAATGCACAAGTTCGGTACTTTTGGCGGTGCAGCATTCAACTTCATCGACCAGAACATCTTCCCAATTCCGGTGACCCTGCACGACAAGACTGCAGACCACGCCATGCTGAAGCCAGCGTCAGAATGCAAGAAGATCGATTATCCGAAGCCTGACGGCAAACTCAGCTTTGACAAGCTCGGCTCAGTCTTCATCGGTAACGTCAACCACGCTGAAGATCAGCCTTGCCACCTGAAGCTGAAGGATGACTCCATCCCTCTGTCTCAGAATCTTCCTAAGTTCGATGAACCTGCGCAGCGCTACTGCCCTGCCGGTGTTTATGAAGTTGTTGAAGACGAAAACGGTAAGCGCTTCCAGATCAACTCTCAGAACTGCGTTCACTGCAAGACCTGCGACATCAAAGATCCTGCACAGAACATCACCTGGGTGACTCCGGAAGGTACTGGCGGCCCGAACTATCCGAACATGTAAGCTTCGGACTGGTATAAAAAAGGAGCCAATCGGCTCCTTTTTTTTGTAACACATCAAACTGAAGACATAAAAAAACCCGCCGAAGCGGGTTTTTTTTGATACAACAGATCAATGACCAGAAATAGTGAAATAGATATTTCCGAGATCAAGGTTGTCGATCGCTACCGAGCCGATAGAAGAGCCACCGATCTGAACATCAGAAAGCATAATATCGAACACGTTAGTTGATGATGAGTTGGTGCGCATATCAACAACAATGCCATTCCCTTCACCAGTTACCTGATCGAACGACTGATAGATATTTGCGCGCAGAGTAGCAAGACGACCAGTGAGGTACGGGCTACCATCTTCTTCAATCTGCTCAAAGTACTCTTTGCCCGCAATCACAGCATCTTCAACCTTGATGCCAAGCGACGAGGATGCATCGATATCAAGCTCATCAACACCAAACTGCGTACGAATCAGAAGATTAGTGTAGTTAACAGTATTGCCTGCAACCACCATCTCGTTATCTGAAACGTTCATTTTAAAGTATGCAACACCACCCCACATATTAATGCTATCGATAAGACGCACAGCCTCATCACCATTAATATCAGTGGTTGAGATAGCACCAGTTCCAAGATGGAAGTCCACCACGCCGATACCACCGCTAGTAGGCTGACCATCAATAATCAGCTCGCCATCACTTGCAACATCGATAGCAAATTTAAAGTTATCGATGCGAGCAGTATTGGAGCCAGAGTTCAGGCCAAGAGTCTGGGCGCGACCTTCACCACCACCGATGTGCAGATCTTTGATAGAGAGACCGCCACCATCACCATCGCCAGCTTCTGCTGTATCGACATAAAGGATCTCACCGATGTCGATCTCCACATCGAGCTCGATATCAATACCTGCCTGACCCGTCACATTGTGGAGGTCAAATTCAGAGAGAGGCTGCAGCTCAGCGTGGGTTGATAGGGACGCGGCTAGTACGCATGAAGCAAGAGCTATTTTTTTCATGGTCATTCCGTGAGCTTTTATTGTGTTTTGCCAGTTTGGGGGGCGAATTTCACACCCGCAACTACTTAACGCTCATTCTAACCAGTTGAAAAGAAAGAGCATCGCCAGATAGATACATAGCGAGCAAAGTGGCTCGCAATGTCTCATTGAAGATGTCAATTCTCATCCAGAGGTATGACAAATGAGGCCTCCGCCGAACAAACAACGGGGACTCCATTATTCCTGAACTCGATATATTCCACAAGTGAATAATAGGAGGACCGCTTAAATCGTGCGGTCAGTCCACTGGCCAACTTAAGCAAAGGCAGCATTTCGCCATCAAGCTCAGAAAACTCAAGCTCCACCCCCCTTCCGAGAATTACCTCCTGCCCATTGCTGAGTACCGCAGCAATGTCGCCATTAGACTTTTCAACCAACAAGACATGAAGAGGACAATCCTCAACTTCAATCTGCCACTTTTCCACAGGGGTAACGAGATAAAACTCACCCTCCTCTTTTTTGAGGATACTGGCAAACAAGCGAACGAGTGCCTGACGCTTAATCTGACCTCCTTCATGCCACCAGGTACCGTCCTTGCGGACCTGCATGTCCATGACGCCAGACAACGGAGGGTTCCAGCGCTCTACAGGGGGCAGTGACGCACCCTCAGAAATTCCCATCTGAGAAATAAGAGATTCCAGCATCAGAGCCCCCTTTGCCACTCCTGACGGAGTTTGATCTGCCCAGGACGAAGAATCGCCGTCTCCAGCTCCTGAAGCAGTCTTTGCTTATCTGCTCCAAGACTCCCACGCAGTGGCAGGTAATTAGAAGCATGGTCACTGCGAAATACCGTATCAGTGAGCTCAAGAGTATCGATAAAGCGATACAGTTCCTCAAAGAGAGCCTGCTGATCTGGCAACTGGTACACCTTTCCGATGCTTTCAAACCCCTGTTTCACTCTATCCTCTCCAAGAGGATAGCTGACGATAAGAGTCGAAAGAAAATCAGGCTGCGCCTCATTCATCAGTAGCGCAGAGTTAACGGCGTGCTGCTCACTCAGGGCCGCACCCCCCATCCCATTGAGAACCATTACGGAAGTGGTGATTCCCGCACTTTTAAGCTTAAGCAGCGCCTCAAGGGTGGATTCGTATGTCTCTCCCTTGCTGATCGCCTCAAGTACCTGATCATCACCACTCTCAGCGCCCACGTAGGCAATGCCCAACCCAAGCTCCTGGAGGCGAGTCAGCTCATCGACAGATTTTTTGCGGATGTTGCGCGGCAGACAGTAAGCCCCAACGCGCTTAACCCACGGCAGATGCTCACGAACAGCCATCAGGATCATTTCAAGCTTGCGGACAGGCAACACCAGGGCGTCACCATCCGCGAGAAATACCTTTTCGAACCGGGGGCCGATCGCCGCTGCAGAGCGGATCTCTTCGAGAATGTCATCATCAGACCGGGCCCTGAATTTCTTCTGGGGCTGAGTGTACATGTCGCAGAAAGTGCATTTATTCCAGGAACACCCATTGGTCACCTGAAAAATCAGAGAGCGCCCCTCGCTGGGCGGACGAAATACCGGATCAATATAGGTAGGAAACATGGCTATCCCGTTGAGAACTGGTGACAGAATGGCGTGGTGCCCGGAGCCGGAATTGAACCGGCACGACCTGAAGGTCGGGAGATTTTAAATCTCCTGTGTCTACCAATTCCACCATCCGGGCCTATCTTGCTGCCCGAAAGGGCATATCAATCCAATGATCACAAGATTGAAACAGTGGAGGCGCGAGCCGGAGTCGAACCGGCCTACGTGGATTTGCAATCCAGTGCATAACCGCTTTGCTATCGCGCCCTAAAACATTGCAGGTCAGCTTTCAGCTGATGCGATTCAACCACGAGATGCAGTTGAACAGAATACTGTAGTGGGAAACGAGATCCGACTGGGCTGGCATTCCAGCTCGCGACCGTGGTCGCTCCAGAGCAATCAGTTTCTCACTTATACATAACCAATTTGAAATTGGAGCGGGAAACGAGATTCGAACTCGCGACCCCAACCTTGGCAAGGTTGTGCTCTACCAACTGAGCTATTCCCGCTTAAGTGCTGCGCATTTTAAAGCTCCGCAGCGTGTAGTCAAGCTTTTTTTCTTTAATTTTAAGAACTTAGCACGCCATCATCAGGAGTCACGAAGGTCTGGCCATGCAGCTTTCAGGTAGATGAGCATCGACCACAAAGTCAGGACGGCTGCCGCGTAAAGGGCATAGATACCCGCGGTTTCCAGCAATCCGCCGGCTGGCGCCCCGAGCAGCACTGCTATCGAAATCATCTGCAGTGCCGTTTTTACCTTACCGATATAACTGACCGCGACGTTTGCCCGCTTACCCAGCTCTGCCATCCACTCACGAAGTGCAGAAATAACAATCTCCCGTCCAACGATCACCATCGCCGGAATCGTCAGCCATACATCGTTGAAATGCTCAACCAGCAACACCAGAGCCACCGACACAATCAACTTATCAGCCACAGGGTCAAGAAACGCCCCCAGTGCTGTCTGCTGATCAAGTTTGCGGGCAAGATATCCATCAAACCAGTCCGTTACTGCAGCTGCCGCAAACAACAGCGAAGCCCACAACCTCCCGCTCTCACCCAACCAATAAAAGCAGACCACCATCAGCGGAATCATAAAAATCCGGCCGAGCGTGAGGATATTTGGAAGGTTCATGTAACGTACTACTCCTGTTCTTCACCGTGCAATGTCGCAAAAATCTTAGCGGCGAGTGATTTACTGATACCCGGGACTTTCTCAAACTCCTCCCGGGGAGCACCGCGCATATTACGCAGACTCCCGAAATGAAGCAAAAGCTCCCTTCTGCGTTTTGGCCCAACCCCGGGAAGCGCTTCAAGATCCGACTGCCCTCGCTTTTTCGCTCTGGCCTTACGATGCCCGGTAATCGCGAACCGGTGGGCTTCATCCCGGACAAACTGCAACAAACGGAATCCTTCGTCGTGGGCGTCGGGCGTGACCGGGCGATCCGCCCCAGCTCTCCACAGGAACTCCCAACCACTTTTTCGTGTTGTCCCTTTCGATATCCCCCAGATTTCAAGATGCGGAATACCGAGCTCTTCAGTCACCTGAGCCACCCGCGACACCTGCCCCTTTCCCCCATCAATGAGGAGGAGCCCGGGTAAATCCTGCTTCTCCTGCATTTTCGTCAGATGCCGCCTGACCGAATCTTCCAGTGCCGCATAATCGTCTCCAGCGGTAACGTGCCGCACAGAAAAGCGCCGGTAGCGGCTTTTATCCAACCCTTCGCCGCCGTATACCACACAGGAGGCGTAAGCCTCTTCTCCCTGAGAGTGACTGATATCAAAGCACTCAATGCGCCCTGGCGCCTCTGACATACCTAACAGGTCTGCCACCCGTGCAAGCTTACCTGAAGCGGCCTGATGCCCCGATAACCGCCCCTGAATCCCTGCCCGGGCATTCTCCCCAGCCATAGCAAGCCATTGCCGGGATTCTCCACGCACACCCCGCTGATGCCTCAGCCTCTGACCACGCTGCTGTAGCACACTGATCAGGGGGGCAAACCGATCTCCCTCAACATCAACAACAAGAGTTTCAGGAGGTGATTCACCTCCATACTCGCCGATGTAGAACTGCTCCAGATAAGAAACGAGCACTTCTTCCACGTCATCACCCGCGGGATTTTCAGGAAAGAAACTCTGTGAATTGGTCAGACGACCACCGCGAAATGTCAGCCGTTGCACACAAAGCATGGACTGCCAGTCCAGTGCTACCCAAACGTCCGCATTCGCATCACCCGAGTCGACACTCTGTTTCTCCTGAATACGGCGCAGAAGATCTACCCTGTCTCTGTATTCCGCCGCCTTCTCAAACTGAAGTCCTGCAGCCGCCTCAGCCATCGCAGCCTGGAGGTCTTTCACCAACTCAAGAGACTTACCTTCCAGGAACATTCTGGCCCGCTGAATATCCCGCGCATACTCATCCTGGGTCACCATTCCCACACAAGGCGCCGAACAACGCTTGATCTCATACTGAAGGCACGGTCGACTGCGGTGGTTAAAGTAACTGTCTTCACAGTTGCGCAACAGGAACAACCGCTGGAGGTAGTTCTGCGCTTCTTTGACGGCAGTCCCGTTTGGGTATGGCCCAAAGTACTGACCAGACCGACGACGCTTCCCCCGGCGATACGCCAGCAATGGATATGCATGATCAGACAGGTGCAGGTAGGGGTATGACTTATCGTCTTTGAGGAGGATGTTGTACGGAGGCCGGTGTTTTTTAATCAGCGTCTGTTCCAGCAGAAGGGCTTCAGCCTCGCTGCCTGTCACAGTCACTTCAATTTTTGCGATCCGGGCGACAAGAGCGACCGTTTTTGTATTCAGCCCACGCGCCCTGAAGTAACTGGACACCCGGTTTTTAAGGTTTTTGGCCTTGCCGACATAAAGCAGTTCTTCATCGTCAGCATACATGCGGTAGACACCCGCACGCTGCGTCAGAGAGCGAAGAAAGCCGGGTATATCAAAATCCGTCATCAACCGCCTTCGTTCGGATCAATCAACCCATATCTCAGTGCCATGTGCGTGAGTTCAACATCGCTGTCGATACCCAGCTTCTCAAAAATGCGGTAGCGGTAGCTATTCACAGTTTTAGGGCTAAGGAACAGAGCTTCACTGATCGCAGCGACTTTCTGACAGTTAACAATCATTAAAGCGATCTGTAATTCACGCTCAGATAAAGTGTCAAACGGGGATTCGCTCTCACTTTGAAACGGACGCAGAGCCATTTTCTGCGCGATATCCGGGCTGATGTACTTCTGGCCTGACTTCACTTTGACGATCGCGCGGACCATCTCGTCAACATCCGCCCCTTTTGTCAGGTAGCCAGAGGCTCCCATCTTAAGCAATCTGGACGCGTACGGATTATCGTCATAAACGGTAACCGCGATCACCTGAGTTTCGGGCTGATGGTGAAGAATCTTGCGGGTTGCAGCCATACCTCCGATGCCCGGCATATTGATATCCATAAGAATAACGTCAGGCTCCAGCTCTCGGGACAGTCGCACAGCCTCTTCTCCGCTATTCGCCTCACCTACAACATCAATCTGATCAGTATCCGAAAGAAGCCGGCTGATGCCGGACCTCACCAGATCATGATCATCCACTACCAATACTCGAATCAAAGCCTGCAATCCGCTGAAAATTTTTTCTGACTATATACCAAAGGCTTCAAACAGAATACATGCGCCGCCGTTGCCAGGCGTGTTTCATTGTATTCAGTGTCATGGCCACCTCAACCACGCCATCAGCACTGTTCAGCTTCTGACTGAAGCCAAGCCGTTCGGCGAGTCGCAACATAGGCCCATTCTCAGGAAGGACAGTTCCGTATATCTGCAGAACGCCCCTTTCTTTCAGATAGCCAATGATGCGACTCATCAGATGATGCCCAAGATGCTCCCCCCGGCAATTATCATCAACGATCACCGAGAATTCGGCGGCGACGTCATCCGGGTCTACCCAGACGCGCACCACGCCGTACAGGCGATCATTACTTATCGCCACCAAAGCCATTTCGCGGTCGTAATCTATCTGCGTAAGCCGGGCCAACTCATTATGATCAAATCGCCGACGGGCATTGAAGAACCTCAACCTCAGAGATTCAGCACTCAACCCCTCATAAAACTGGCGCAGTAGCGGCTCGTCTTCTCCGCGGATTGGGCGGACATGGTACTGAGTGCCACGAGGACTGGAGAAACCAGCCTCCAGCTCAGTCGGATAAGGCAGGATCGCGCAGCGCATGTGACGCCCTACCTCGGCGGCCACACCAATAACGCGATAGCGCCCGACCTGCTGACGAATGGCGTTAACCTCGAGACCCGCAAGCCACGGATGATTCAGCGCCATATGAGACAACGCAACCAGCCAGCGCTCGAGGGTCAGGAGATCGCGTTCAGGATCTTCAGAGCGCTCCTGAAGCACCTCATAGAAATGCGACCTACG
>Ga0163111_10002231_pt1 | contig 12213 bp, 14 predicted proteins | sample CRUFie1St18metaG_FD_109645 | JGI IMG/M metagenome (GOLD analysis project Ga0163111, IMG submission 109645) | Marine microbial communities from the Costa Rica Dome - CRUD Field 142mm St18 metaG | ecosystem: Environmental > Aquatic > Marine > Oceanic > Photic zone | place: Costa Rica: the Eastern... | reverse complement strand
GAGGTAAAACTCAAAGCACCAGATATTGCAGAGAATGGTGCAATCGTCCCAATTAATATCAAAACAAATCTAAAAAATGTAGAGTCGATAATGTTATTTGTAGAAAATAATCCGCAACCTTTGTCTAGTGGATACAATCTCACATCAAAGTCTGTACCCTCTATAGGCACAAGAATTAAAATGGGGAAAACTTCAAATGTAATTGCTGCAGTTAAAAGTAATGGAAAAATTTACTCTGCTTCAAAAGAAGTAAAAGTAACCATCGGTGGATGTGGAGGTTAATATGAGCACAATTAAAATAAGAGCAAAAGAAAGTAATGGGTCTGTAACAGTTAAAGCGCTAATGAAGCATCCAATGGAAACAGGTCAAAGAAAAGATAAGAAAACAGGTGGGAAAATCCCAGCGCATTTTATCCAAGAGGTAGTTGGAAAAGCCAATGGAGAAGAAGTTATTACAGTTCACTGGGGTCCTGCGGTTTCAAAAAATCCATATCTTACATTTGCTTACAGTGGTTCTAAGGGAGACAACCTTGAACTAACTTGGACTGACAATAAAGGTAACAAAGATTCTAAATCAACTGTGGTAAAATAAAAAAAGTGAATAACTTTAAGACTTTATTTTTACTAATCTTTGGTTTATTTTCTGTAGCACTTTTTGCATCACCAGAAGAGGATCTTCAGAAATTTAGAGACTATTTTGAAAATAGATTTCCAGAAACAGAATTTAGTGATTACAAAAATGGCGTCTATTCTATAGATTTGTCATCTAGAGAACAGTGGGAATCTATTGAGGACTTTCCACCATACGAAATTAATATCGAACAAGGTGAAGAGTTATTTAATACACCATTCAAAAACGGTAATAACTATGCATCATGTTTTGAAAATGATGGAATAGGAATCAGACAAAACTATCCATACTTTGATGAAAATCGAGGCGAAGTTATCACTTTAGAACTTGCAATCAACGAATGTCGAAAAAACAATGGAGAAAAACCATATAGTTACTACAAAGGTGGACCAATGGCTGATTTATCTGCATATATGGCGTCAACATCTTCAGGTAAAATTTTTGATGTTGAAATACCAAATGATGATAGAGCTTTCGATGCATATGAAGAGGGCAAGAGACTATATTTTACAAAAGTTGGACAGCTTAATTTTTCTTGTGCGGATTGTCATGTCTATCAAACAGGGTCAAAGCTAAGAGCGGATATTCCTAGTCCAGCAATTGGCCATCCTACTCATTTCCCAGTATACAGATCGAGCGCAGGCCGACTGGTCTCGCTCCACGAGAGATTTGCTGGTTGCCTCAATAGAGTTCGTGCTAAACCATTTAAAGCACAGGGTGAAGAATACAGAAATCTTGAATTTTTTATTTCCTATATGAGCAACGGGTTAGAAATCAATGGCCCTGGCTCCAGAAAATAGGTACAATAAAAATATGGGATTATTTAATGTGTTCAAATCAATATTTGTTTATTCTATTTTACTTATGACAATGACGTCTTGTGCTGCAATTAATCAAATGATTAGTTCTGATGAGGATGGTTCCGTAGAAGTGAAAGAACTTAGCGCTAGTCAACGATTACAGATTTCATTACCACTTCCCGAGAACACAAAAATTGTTTCTGATAAAACAATCATATTTGGAGAAGGTGCGCGATTTACTGGAGTGCTTAATTTAGTTCATGAAATCTCGCAAGATGACATCGTAGAATTCTATAGAGTTGAAATGCGTGATGATGGTTGGTCTGAAATTGCGATAGTTAGAAGTGATTTTGTTTTAATGAATTTCGATAAAGAAGATAGATTCGCTACAATTAAGGTGAATAGGAAATTATTTGATAAATCATCATCAGAAGTCACTGTTGGAATGAAATCCGAGACCACGCTTAATCGTAGTTTGAATATGAAATCTCCAAAAGATACTGAAGAACCTTTCTCTATTCAATAAGTCCAGAAATAATATCTAGCACGTCATCTAAGTATAAATCTCTAAAAAAATGATCAGAACCATCTATGGTATAAATCTGAACATTATCTTTATTGATGTCTGTTAATTTTTCTGCAGTTTCAGGAACATAAGTGTCCTCAGATGCAAGAAATATGTATGTAGGAATATCTATTGCTGAGAGCATAGACACTGTATCACGTCCCCCACTTAAATCATAATAACTGAGAAAACTTTCAACTTTTACTTCTTGTTTTTTGCATCCCAAAAAATCGGTAGTTATATATGAACTTAAACTCATAGTCTTAAGTTCTTCAATATCTACACCACTAGAATTAATAAAACTATCTCTTATTTCATTGTAATCTTGAGATGAGGGAGCAAAAAGCATGATAGATTTAATAGAATAGTTGTTCTGTAACGGTATTATATGTTTATATACCGATAGAATATCTTGCCCGCCCATTGAATGACCTACTAAAATTATATTGTCATATCTTTCATTTGCATAACGCCACCATTCCATTACCTCCTTGATGTTGTTATCGTTGACATGAGAATGTTTGATATCACATGGCAAAAAATCATTATTTCTGCTACTGATTCCATATGATAGATTTGGAATCAATGAATCGATATTTAACCCAATGAAATTGTTTGCAATACCATTTACGATTTCCATATTTCTATGTCCTCTCATGCCATGAAGAATAATAGCCACTGTATTGGAGCCATAATCATAATGGTGAGCATTTAAAGTCAAATTTGATGAATCTAAAGATACATCTAAATGGATATTTTTAGGGTCAGAGTATAACCCTTGAGAAATAAAAAATATAAAAATAAATAATATTTTCTTCATATTTTAATATTAGGGCGTACAGGATTCGAACCTGTGACAAATGGCTTAAAAGGCCACTGCTCTACCAACTGAGCTAACGCCCCAAGAACGTTAAATTTTATCTAATCTTCTTAAGCTACTTGGTAACATTTTAAGATCTGCTAGCGACGCGCATAATTGATCAAAAAATGAAGAACTATCATAGACCGCTTTATAATACTCTATTTTCATTGTTATGGAAGCACCTATTATGATTGATATCAATGTGACAAAAGACCCAAGAGCTAGTGTAGATATTCCCGTAACACCTTGTCCAATTGTGCAACCTAGCGATAAGACTCCTCCGACACCAATTAAAACCCCACCAATTAGGTGTCTATAGAAGTCGGTCCCAGAAGCAAACCACTCTACCCTAAAATTACTTGAAGAAATAGAGTAAATAAATGATCCTACGATAACTGATAAAAGTGCCGAGACGCCAAAAGTAAGATAAAATGAATCTGCAAAATTACTAACAAATACCAGAGTCTCGCTCATAGGGTTGATAAAAGTAAATGATTGCACTCCTACTCCAGGTTGTGGATTATCCAAAAAGTTGTTGGATTCTATCCATTCATTTCCCATGCTACCACCTGTGAGTAACCACGCTAAAATAACAACTATACCTACTGTAAATCCTGACAGAATATTATCAAAATTTTTGAAATTACCCGATCTAAATATCAAAAACATCATTATAAGTGAAACACTTAATCCGAATCCAAGTTTAAAATAATCGCCACTTGAACTTAAAAATATAGAAGATGCTATGGTTGGTAAAGATTGATCTAAAAGCCCATATTTAGCTAAATCTGGGCTTATTGGACGCATCCAACTGTGAAATACCACCCCATAAAAGTCAGTTCTTGTCATCAAGTAAGCCATGATTCCAGCAATGATCAGAACAAAAATTGATTTTATGTTACCACCACCAATTCTTATCAAAATTTTGTTACCGCACCCACTGGCGAATGTCATTCCTATTCCAAAAAGTAACCCACCTATAATATATCGAGGCCAGAAAAAAACCGAATCTCGATATGGTATCCTCGAATCGGAAGTATTAAAAAAACCCTGATACTCCATTAATGTTACTCCAAGAATAGCGACAGATGCAGCAAGCATCCAAGACTTAAATCTTGAGGTATCTCCAATATTTACCCAATCTGAAACAGCTCCCATTGTACAAAAGTTAGTCTTACTGACGACATAACCTAAGACTAAGCCAAGAAAAGATACATAAATCATTAAGTTTATTGGATTAAATTCCATAATATATTACCTCGTTTTGAATTCTTTTATTATATTAGTAATTAGTAATATAAGCATGTTTTTTTTTATTTTTTATAAATAGTAGGGTCAGAAATATTTGCGTCTCTAAAACCCTCTTTTCTGTAATGACATGAATCACATTTTCCACATGCCTCTCCACTAAGAGATGGTTCATAACATGATAAGGTGAGTGAGTAATCAACATCTAATTTAATCCCCTCAGATATAATCTCAGATTTTTTTAAGTGAATAAGTGGTGTGTGAATCTTTATACTTTTTCCCTCTACCCCTCTTTTTGTTCCAAGATTAATCGTTTCTTCGAACGATTTTATAAATTCCTCTCTACAATCAGGATAGCCAGAATAATCTATGGAATTCACTCCTATATAAATATCTTTAATATTATTCTTCTCTGCATAAGCAGCTGCTATGGACAAGAATATAGTATTTCTAGCTGGGACATATGTTATTGGTATTCCTTTGGTAGTCTCGCTTTCCGGGACTTTTATACTATCATCTGTTAAGGCTGATCCACCGATTTTTGCTAAATCAACATCGAATATTACATGGCATACATTTTTATATTTTTTAATGATTTTTTTACTTGCTTCAATTTCATAATGATGTTTTTGTGAGTAATTCAGTGTAAGAGCAATTAAGTCCGAGCTATTCTTATCCGCAATTGCTAAAGTAGTTGTGGAGTCCAAACCTCCTGAGAAAAGCACTATAGCTGAGTTTTTACTTGCCACGTACATCCCCCCATATGTATTTATGAAATTGGAATTGAAGTCTCACAGGTAAATTGTCATCAAGTATTCTATTAGCTAGATCTTCCAATGGCATTTCATCATAGCTAGGACTAAATAAAATATTACATTTCTCTAATAATTTATAATCATTAATATATTTTTTAGACCACTCGTAGTCATCTAAATCACAGATAACAAATTTTATTTGATCAGTATTTTTAAGATAATTATAATTTTCCTCCATATTGGAATCAGATTCGTTTGATTTTGGGGTCTTCACATCAAGAACTATTGTAACATTGGTGTTGACCTCTCTAATTGAGTAAGCATTACTCGTCTCAAGCGATACGTTATACTCATTAGCTATTAAATCTAAAAAACTGATACAATTTGTCTGAGCTAGAGGCTCTCCACCTGTTACTGTGACAAATCTTGAGTTATAGTCTCTTACTACTTTAAGGATCTTATCAAAATCGTATTCTTTTCCATCTTTAAACGCATAATTAGTATCGCAATACGAACATCTCAATGGGCAACCTGATAATCGAATAAACGTTGTAGGCTCGCCAACTGATAAACTCTCACCCTGAATAGAATAGAATATCTCATTTATCATCAAGGTTCTATTTTTAGACACTTTTAGCCTCCAGCTCACTATCTATTAATGTTTTACCATGGCTGATTGCAACTGCAAGTGCGTCTGATGCATCAATCTCAAGCTCCCTTCTTAATCGAAGAATCTTTTTTACACACGATTTTACGACATCTTTATCAGATGCTCCACTATCAGTCACAAGCATTTTTACTCGTCTAGGTGAATATTCAAAAACTTCAAGTCCTTCTTTACTACAAGCACAAACCGCCGCACCTCTTGATTGACCAAGTTTAATTGCAGTCGCTGCATTTACACTAAAAAAAACTGACTCTATTGCAACATGATTTGGTTTAAATTCTTTTATCACTCTCTCCGTCTCGATATTAATCCTAGCGAGTTTTTCAGTATATTTGTTTTTTAATCCTGTTTTTAAAATAGCGTGATAGAGATACTTTATTTTATTTCCATCTAGTTGAATTACGCCATAACCTGTAATATTTGTTCCTGGGTCTATTCCAAGAATTTTGATCATGATACACCTACAGAAGTATTCATATACACACTTTGAACATCATCAAGGTCCTCTAACTTATTTAATAAATTTGTAGCTTTGTCTAGATTATCTCCTTCAACACTTATTGTGGTAGTTGGCTCCATTATAATTTCTTCATCAATTACGTTAATTTTATTATCTTCAAAATATTTTTTAATTGAGAAAAGTTCACTTGGCTCAGTAAAAATTATGCAGTTATTTGAATCATTCTCATAATCAATTAAATTTATATTATCAATATGTTCAAAAAGTGTATCTTCTGATAAATCAATTACCTTCATAAAACCCATTTTTTTAAATAAGTGAGAGACAGAACCACTTGTTCCTAGACTACCACCATGTTTTGTAAGAACATTTCTTACTTCTGATACTGTGCGGTTTTTATTATCTGTGAGACAGTTTATTACTATTGCAATACCGTTAGGGCCATACCCTTCGTAAGTTATCTCCTCAAAATTTTGATTGTCCTGGCCCGATGCTTTTTTTATAGCTCTCTCGAGAGTGTCTTTGGGCACATTTGCTGAATTTGCTTTTGAAATTGCCAGTCTAAGTCTAGAATTAGAGCTTACATCTGCTCCACCTAGTTTAGTAGCCACAGTTATTTCTCTAATAATCTTGGTAAATACTTTCCCTCTTTTATTATCCTGAGCTTTTTTTCGGTGTTGAATGTTTGCCCATTTACTGTGTCCTGCCATTATGAAGCCTTATTAATAATATTTTTTTCTTTAAAACTGACCATTCTAGATAGTGACTTCTTAGCATCACGGATAACATCATCAGGCAGAAAAACCTCATTATCTTTTTCATTAAAAACTTTTAGTAATTTATCTATAGTATTAAGCTTCATCCATGGACATCTTGCACAACTAATACATGTAGCTCCTCTACCTGCAGTGGGTGCCTCTAGAAAAATTTTATTAGGAGATAGTTTTTTCATTTGATAAAAAATCCCTTTTTCCGTTGCTACAATAATGTACTTTTTTTTACTAGTTTTAGATGCTTCAATAAGTTTTGTGGTAGAGCCCACAACATTTGCGAGACTTATAATACTTCTTGGTGATTCTGGGTGAACAAGGACATCACAGTCAGAATATTTAGTTATCATATCCTTTAACTCTGTAAATTTAAATTCTTCATGGACTACACATGACCCATCCCATAATTTCATGTCAGCGCCTGTTTTGTCAATTACGTATTGACCCAAATATTTATCGGGTGCCCATATGAGCTTCTTGCCCATAGAAGTTAAATATTCTATCAGCGAGACAGCTATGCTTGATGTGACGACCCAATCTGCAATTGATTTCACTTTAGCGCTAGTGTTCGCATATACAACTACCTCTCTATCTGGATGTTTCTGACAAAATCTTTTAAATTCATTGAACTCACAACCATCATCCAAAGAACAAGTTGCGTCGGAATCAATAGCAAGTATTCTTTTTTCAGGACTAAGAATCTTAGCTGTCTCTGCCATAAATTTTACACCAGCAACAATAAGCGTTGACTCCTTTTGTTGTTGGCCAAATCTTGCCATCTCCAGACTATCGCTTACGAAACCTCCTGTATCTTCAGCTATTTTTTGAAGTATTTCGTCAACATAATAATGTGCTATGATTTTTGCATCATTAACTCTCAGAATCTTAATAATCTCATTTAAGCTCTTTTGATAATCAGTCATTTTCAGCCTCATTTTTCTGTAATGATAATTCTGATAGTTGCTTATTATCAACTTCTGAAGGAGCATCTGTCATTAAACATGAAGAGGATTGAGTTTTTGGAAACGCAATCACATCTCTTATACTGTTGGATTTCGAGAGTAACATTGCTAACCTATCTATTCCAAACGCAATACCTCCATGTGGCGGGCAACCATAAGATAAGGCATCAATAAAAAATCCAAATTTTTGATCAATTTCACTGTCAGATAGATTCAGTAACTTAAATATTTTGCTCTGAATATTTGGATTATGGATTCTTATCGAACCACCACCAATCTCACTACCATTTAAGACTAAATCATAAGCTCTCGATTGAACTGAGAATATATCACTTGAATCTAAATCTTTCTCGTTAATAGGCGCTGTGAAAGGATGATGGACAGATGTTGGATTATTGGTTCCCTCTATTCTCTCAAATAATGGATAATTGTAAATCCAGAGAAACTTCCAAGAATCTTTGATTAATCCAAGTTTATCGCCAAGTATTTTTATAATAGTGGACATGCTAGTATTAACGACACTTTCTTTATCTGATGAGAAGAATATTAAATCTCCACTCTTTGCGTCTACTTTCTCTAGTATTTTTAAAATAACATTATTATTAAGAAATTTTTTGATAGGGCTAGATATTCCAATTTCTATGTCGTCAACATTTTCACATTTTAGATAAGCTAAACCATTACCTCCGCAACTTTTGACTATAGTCGTCAAATCATCAATAACTTTTCTTGTTAATGATATCCCGTTAGGAACTTTCAACGCTACAATTCTAGAATTCTGTTTCTGTGCCACATCAGAGAAAACCTTGAATTCAACATTCTTAACTAAATCTTTTATATCTACAAGGTGCAAAGGGTTTCTCAAATCGGGTTTATCACACCCATACAAACTCATAGAATCTTGATAAGATATTTTTTCAAAAGTTATTTCATTCGTGTTGAATAAATCACTGAATATTTTTTTAAACATACTCTCTATAAGACTCTTGATTTCATCTTCTGTCGCAAACGCTAGCTCAACATCTAATTGAGTAAATTCCGGTTGTCTATCTGCTCTAAGATCTTCATCTCTAAAACATCTTGCAATTTGGAAATATTTTTCTATACCACCTATCATGAGTGTTTGTTTGAATATTTGCGGTGATTGTGGTAACGCGAAGAAATGACCGGGATGGACTCTACTGGGCACTAGGTAATCTCTTGCTCCTTCTGGTGTTGTTTTTGTTAATATTGGTGTTTCAATATCAATAAAACCCTCAGAATAAAAAAAATTACGGATAGTCTCCAAGAGTTTTGATCGTAATTGTAAATTTTCCTGAAGGTTTCCTCCTCGCATATCGATGTACCTATACTTCAACCTCTGGTCTTCATTCACTGATAAATCACCAATAGAAAAAGGCGGGGTCTTTGATTTATTAATGAGAATAAGTTCATTTGCAACAAGCTCAAATTGTCCAGTTGACAAATCTTTGTTTATCGTTTCTTCAGATCTCTGTTTAATAATTCCTGTCACTTCGATAACATATTCACTTCTGAGTGATTCTGCAATTTTAAAAAGCTCTGACTCTTCTGGATTAAAAACTATTTGTATAATCCTGTTCGAAGATCTTAAATCTACGAATATAACTCCTCCATGATCTCTACGTCTATTAACCCAGCCTTTTAAAGTCACTGACTTGTTTATGTCTTTACTGGTTATATGTTGTGGATGTGATACGTTCATTTTAGACTAAATTTAAGTTATATTAGTTTTTTTCATTAGATTTTGGGGGTATTTTTTTTTCAACTTTATCTTTAAAATCAGTTTCATACCAGCCCGAACCCTTTAATCTAAAACCTGAAGATGAGATAATCTTTGAGAGGCCATCTTTTTTTCCGCACAGCATGCAAGTCTTCAGCTCTTTGTCAGAAATACTCTGAAAATACTCAAAAACTTCATTACACTCAGTGCACTTATATTCGTATATTGGCATATCGTTATTCCTTTATTATACAAAAAAAATGGCGTTTAATCTCCATCAAATTTAGTGTATAATCCTCACCTAAATAGGTTATGAAATCAACAATAAATTTATCCACAATTTGCCTTTTGATGTTGTTATCTTGCAATATTTGGGCAGAAGAATTTATAGCAGGGAAGACTAAAGCTGAGACATGTTTGGGTTGTCATGCCATTCCTGGTTATAATAATGTATATCCCACATATAAAGTACCTAAATTAGCCGGACAACATGCTGAATATATTGTGAGCGCATTAAAAGCCTATCAAACCAAAGAGAGGAAGCATCAAACGATGCATGCAAACGCCATGGCGCTTACAGACGAGGATATTAATGATATTGCTAAATACTTTGAGTCACTAAAATGAGTAAAATTGTCGTCAAAATATCAATTCTTTTAGTTTTATTCAATCTAAATAACATTTTATTAGCTGGTGATTATAATGCTGGTAAAGAAAAATCACAGGTTTGCTCAGCTTGCCATGGTGTCGAAGGTATATCACAAATAAAAATGTATCCTATTCTTGCGGGACAACATAAAAATTATTTAGTGCACGCACTCAATGAATATAGATCCGGAGTAAGAAATAATGTTGTTATGAAAGGTTTTGCGGCAGGATTATCCGACAAAGATATTGAAGACTTATCTCAATATTTTTCAATGCAAAATGGCCTAAAAATACCACCATTAAAATAATTAATTTTTCTCAACATATTTATACAAAGCAGGAATTAAATAAAGTGTGATTAGTGAGGATAACGTTATACCTCCAAATACTACAATAGCCATAGAGTATCTACTCTCAGCTCCAGCACCCGTACTTAAAATTAATGGTATAGCACCAAGTAGTGTTGATATAGTCGTCATTAGAACTGGTCTCAATCTTATCATTGAGGACTCGATGATTGATTCGCTTATTGACATACCCTCTTTTCTAAGTTGGTTTGCAAACTCCACAACAAGTATACCATTTTTTGCAATTAGCCCTATCAACATTAAGAATCCTATTTGACTATATACATTGATAGATGTTCCAGTTAGAAATAATGTATATAATCCAGAGGTGAGTGCTACAGGCACTGTCAATATTATTGTTAATGGATTTCGGAAACTCTCAAATTGTGCTGATAATACAAGGTAAACTATTAATACTGCAAAGATGATGGTGAATAGTAAGCTATTACCAGATTTATAGTATTCTTTAGAAGTTCCACTATATGTGATTTTTGCATTCGCGGGAAGTAAATTTTTTGTGAGCTCAGTGATTTCTTCTAGAGCATCTCCTAATGGATAACCAGGTAGAAGTGATGCAGAGAAAATAGTTGATGGCATTCTGTTAATTCGTTTGAGCGTCTCACTCGATGATGATTCACTAATATTAACAAGATTAGATAAAGGAATGAGTTCCTCGCTTAGTGGCGCTTTAATATAGATATTGTCTAAATTATTAGGTGAATTTCTATAGGAGTCCTCAGCCTGAAGTATGACATTATATGTTAACCCATCATTTACAAACGTTGTAATCGTATTTGAGGCGAAAAGAGTTTCAATTGTTGAAGATATTTCTGAAGCACTTACACCTAATTCATATGCCCTGTCTCTATCTATGGATAAGTTTACACGAGGGTTTGTTAGTTTATAATCAATATTTTGATTTTTGAATTTCATATCGCCAGTACTTTCAATTAATAGATTTCCCCAATTGTTTATATCATCATATCTGTTACCACTAATAACAAGTTGAAGGCCAGGTTTGAAATTACTTCCTCCAAGACTAGGTGGATTAATCGCGATTACCCGTGCTCCAGGTATAGAGATTAGTTTAGGGAATAATTCTCTAACTATCTCTTTTTGATGCCTTCTATCACTCCATGGTGTTAACGTAGCAAATAAATATGCGGTATTGACTGCTCCTGGTTGACCGGAAAATCCAGGAGCGACAACGGCAAATACCTTTTTTATCTCATTTTTCTCTCGATAAACATTTAAATTCTCTTCAACTTGTTTCACGATTTTATCTGTGTACTCTAGTGTAGACCCCTCTGGAGTATTCACAATTACTATAAAAACGCCTCTATCTTCAATTGGTGCTAACTCTTTTTGAGTAACTTGTAAAAGAATGATTGAAATAAAAATAATCAATATAGAAAAGGTAAATACCTTTTTTGGATTCTCTTGTGATGAAATAAGAGATTTTCTATAAAAAACTCTAAACTTATCAAGTAAAGCAGGATTACTATCATTTTTGTCTACGTCTTTAAATAATTTCGAGCACAGCATTGGGGTGAGGGTTAGCGCAACTATGCTAGAGAAAATTACAGCAAAAGATAGGACAACACCGAATTCAATAAATAGACGACCAGTTTTTCCTTCCATAAATGAAAGAGGTAAAAAAACACTTATTAAAACTATCGTGGTTGCAATTACAACAAATGTAATCTGTTTTGCTCCAAGTATTGATGCATCATATACTGACTCATTATTATCAATTC
>Ga0163111_10002230_pt1 | contig 12219 bp, 9 predicted proteins | sample CRUFie1St18metaG_FD_109645 | JGI IMG/M metagenome (GOLD analysis project Ga0163111, IMG submission 109645) | Marine microbial communities from the Costa Rica Dome - CRUD Field 142mm St18 metaG | ecosystem: Environmental > Aquatic > Marine > Oceanic > Photic zone | place: Costa Rica: the Eastern... | reverse complement strand
TTATTTGAAAACAAACCAGTTACAAGAGACGTTTTAAGTGAAGAGTCCGCATATGTAACTGTTAATTTGCTTGAGGGTGTTACCATTGCAGGATCAGGTACAAGACTTAGAACTACGGGGGCGGATGAATATAATAGAGCATACCAAAATGTTGTCACTGGTTACCCTTATGAATTTACAAACCCAATAGCTGGAAAAACTGGAACTACTCAAAATCAAAGTGATGGTTGGTTTATTGGCATGGTTCCAAATTTGGTTACTGGTGTTTGGGTTGGAGCTGAGGATAGGTCAATTCATTTTGAGGACATTGCTTATGGCCAAGGAGCTTCAATGGCACTTCCTATATGGGGATTATATATGAAGAGTGTTTATCAGGATTCAACTTTAATGATTTCTAAAGAATCTTTTGAACGTCCAAAATATCTTTCCATTGAACTTGACTGTAATAAATTTGTAATTGATAGCCTTGGTAGTGGTAAAACTACAGATCAGGAAATTATAGATATTGATTTTTAATTGCTAGAAACTCATTTATACACTCAGGATTTTTCATTGCTCCTTTTGAAATTGATTTTTCAATACTCTTGCCAGAAAGTATTTTTTTAATTGGAATTTCCATCTTTTTCCCGCTGATTGTATAGGGAATTTGAGAAACAGAAAAAATAAAATTAGGAATATGTCTTGGTGAACAATTTGTTTTGATTAAGTAAATTATTTTATCCTTTAGATCTTTATTGAGTTTTGATGTGGTGCTTACAAAGAGTACCAACTTACTGGAATTTTTAATATTTATATCAATTATAATGGAGTCCCTAACTTCTTCAATTTTATCTATGATTGAGTATATTTCTGATGTTCCTATTCTAATCCCGTTTCTGTTTAATGTTGCATCCGACCTGCCTTGCATTATAATTCCTTTAAATTTATGAATATGTATCCAATCTCCATGAGTCCAAACACCGACGTTTTTGTAAAAATATGATTCATGATATTTTTCAAACATATTATCATTCCAAAAGAAAATTGGCATTGAGGGAAGAGGTTCAGTTATTACTAGTTCACCTGTTTGACCCACAACTGATTTCCCTTTTTTATCCCATGCCTCTATAGATGCCCCCAACATTTTACATTGTAAAAAACCAGCATACACAGGTAAATTTGAGCATCCTCCTATAAAAGCTGAACATACATCTGTTCCTCCGCTAAGTGATATTATTTGCGCATTTGGAATATTTTTTTGAGTCCAAATGAAGGCTTCTTCTGTTAATGATGAACCTGTGGCCCCTAAAGTCTTAATATTATTTAACTTTAAAATATCACCTAGTTTGATGTTTTTTTTCATACTTGCAATATAAAAAGGGGATCCATTTCCAAAATGATTTATTTTTGCTTGCTTTGCAAACCTCCATTGTACACTTAAATCAGGAAAATTAGCAGACCCATCATAAATGCAAATTATAGCACCACACAATAATGAACCAATCGAATAATTCCACATCATCCAACCTGTTGTAGTGTTCCAAAAAAATCTATCCTTATATTTTACATCTTGATGTAAGTATAGAGATTTATATTGCTCAATTAATATCCCTCCTGTACTGTGAGTTATTGCTTTAGGTTTTCCTGTTGTACCCGATGAAAATAACACCCAAATGGGATGACTAAACTCAACATTAACCGGATCAAAATCAATTAAAAAGTCTGTATTAAACTCCCAATCCTTAAAATCTGAGCTGAATGTAACGGTTTTTTTTAAAGACTCTAATTTATTTTCTAAATCTTCAATCTTTTTCTTTTGATTATATATTCTTCCATTGTACATGTATTCATCATGAGCTATTAATACCTTTGGCTTTAATTGGATAAATCTTTCTATTACACTTTTAACACCAAAATCCGGAGAGCAGCAAGTCCATATTGCACCTAAAGAGTTAACAGCTATAAAAGATGCTATCGTGTCCGGATGATTGACTAGATAACCTGCTACCACATCCCCTTTATTAATATTTTGATTAATTAATATTTTTCTAATTTCACGAATTCTCTTCAACAAGCTGTTCCACGTAATCTCTTTAATTTCCTCAACTTCGCTTTGGTAAATTATTGCAATTTCACCCTCCTTAGCATTACGTAATATATGATGAGAATAACTTAACTCAGAGCCTTGAAACCAAATTGATTTGTAAAAGGGAATATTCTTTTTTAAAACAAAATCAAATTTTTTTGAAAATTCAATTTTAAAAAACCTAATAATAGAAAGCCAAAAGTCACTTAGATTTTTTGTTGACCATAAATGTAGTTCATCGTAATTTTTGAAGTTTAAAGAAAATTCATCTTTTAAAAAAGATTCGTATTGAAATAAATTTGACGAACTATAATCAGTATTTTCCCAAATCTTTTTCATTTTAAAAAGAACATTTTATAAGTTTTTTTGTATAATTATCCCTAGGTTCTTTAAAAATTATATCAGCATCATTATATTCTACAACCCTGCCTTTATAAAGAACTACAATTTTATCTGACATATATTTTACCACTGAAAGATCATGTGAAATGAAAATATAAGTAAGAGAATACTTTTCTTTTAATTCGTTTAAAAGGTTTAATATTGTCGCCTGAACAGAAACATCAAGTGCTGACACACATTCATCACATATTAATATTTCTGGATTTATAGCAATAGCTCTTGCTAAACAAACCCTTTGTCTTTGTCCACCTGAAAGCTCATGTGGGTATCTTTGAAGGAAAGTTTCGTTAAGTCCGACATCTTTTATTATTTCTAAACTTTTTTTATAAATCAATCTTTTACCACAAATTTTATGGTATAGTATCGGTTCACTAATTATTTCTATTACTTTCTGTAATGGATTTAAAGACGCATAAGGATCTTGAAATACAATTTGTATTTTTTTTCTATACACTAACATTTCTTGGTTTGTTAATGTTGTGATATCTCTTCCATTGAATAATATCTCACCAATTTCAAAATCGTGCACCTTTAATATAATATTTGATAATGATGTTTTACCAGATCCTGATTCACCAATAATACCTAATGTTTCCCCTTTATAAAGATTAATGTTTACATTATCTAAAGCTTTGAAATCTTTACTCTTTATAAATATATTTTTTTCAGTATTATAATATTTTGTCAAATCTTTAATTTCTAGAATTGGTTTTTTTGAGTATATGATTTTAAATCTTTCTTTCCTTTTTTTAATCGATTGTGATTGTTCTTTAAAATTTCCTAAAAAGTTTTCAATTGTAGGTAATCTTACCAATCTTTTTTTGTCATTAATAATAAGTGATAATAAAGCTTTTGTATATTCATTTTTTGGATTTCTGAATATCTGTTTATTATCCCCCTTTTCGACAATTGATCCTTTCCTAACTATTATAATTTTATCTGAAAATTTTGATACAAGTTTTAAATCATGACAGATAAATAGTATTGATAAATCTTCACTTTTTTGTAGGCTTTTAAGAATTTCAATTATTTCTTTTTGTGTAGTTACATCTAATGCAGTTGTTGGTTCATCGGCAATTAACAGCTTTGGGCTGCTCGCAAGCGCCATAACAATCATTATCCTTTGCTTTTGCCCACCAGAAATTTCATGTGGATATTTATCAAACAGATTTTTAATACCATCTAGCTTTACTTTTTTTATTAGGCTATTAATTCTTTCAACAAATTTATTCTCACTTATTTCCTTCTTAGCAGAAAATAATTCTAGAATTTGTTTACCTATTTTCATGGTTGGGTTCAATGCTGTCATTGGCTCTTGAAATATCATTGAAATTTCTGAACCTCGAATTTTCATCATCTCCTTTTCGTGCAAATTCAAAATGTTTTGTTTTTTAAATTGTATTTTTCCTGAGCTACTAAATTTCTTCTTATCAAGAAGCCCTAATATTGAAAGAGATGTTAGGGATTTACCGCTTCCCGACTCACCGATTAACGCAACTATCTCATTTGTGTTTATAGTGAAAGAAATATTTTTTAGTAAATCTTTTAATCCAGATTTTGTTATATGACTTAAAGTTAGGTTATTAATTTCAAGTAGTATTTTCTTTTTCTTTTTCACAAAAATTAGTCTACGGATTTTGCTATCTTATAACCTTCAGCAATGTATTGAAATAAATCACCTGAACCATCATTTTCATTTCCACGATTATTGTATTCACCTTGTCTTACAATTATAATATTTTCATCCGGGAAAGATATTACAAACTGACCACGATGACCATTCATTGTAAATACTTTTTTATCTTCATATTTATACAGCCACCAACCATAGCCATAATGAGGGTTGCTGTCAAAAACAGCTTTTAGTGAAAGTTCAACATAAGATGAATCTAGAACTTCTTCTCCACCCCATTTGCCATCCTGAATATATAATTTTCCAAACCTTGCAAAGTCTCTTGCGGTTCCCGCAATACAACAATATGCCTTTTCCATCCCGGACTCTTTACTGTCTATCTGCCATTTTGCATCATACTCAGCACCCATCGGAACCCAGAATTTTTCTGTCAAATACTCTGTTAAAGTCATACCAGTAGCTTTTTCAATGATCATTCCAAGCAACTGAGTGTCTCCACTTGAGTATCTAAATCTTTGACCTGGTTTCTCTACAATGTCCTGTCCTAATATAACAGCCCTTAAATCATCGGTAAAGTAGCTTTCAGATGTTATATTAACTGGATTATAATATTTTTCTTTCCACTCCATTCCAGATGACATTGAGGCTAAATTTCCGACCGTCAATTCAGCTGCAAATCCTTCTTTGTATTTTGGGAAAAAATCACTTACAGGCTGGTCTAAGCCATTAATTTTTCCTTCCATTATAGCTTTAAACATCATACTTGTTACAATACTTTTAGCTACTGAAAAAGAATTAGAAATACTTTTTTCTGTATATCCATCATAATATTTTTCAAAAATTATACTGTCATTTTTTATGACTAAAAATGATTTTGTTTTTCTATCAGTATTTAATTTCATTAAAGCATCCGATTGGTCTTTTAAATTATAGTATTTATGAAGTGCCCACGGCTTAGGATTTGAACTTTTAATCTCTCGATTATCAAAGTATTCATAATCTGAGATAAAGGCTGTATTATTTCCGGTAAGATAAATTGTACGAATCCCTTTGAAAATATAATCAATATCAAAAGCATAAATCAAAAAAATTATTGAAAAAATGAAAATTATAATACGTTTTAATTTTTTACTCATCGTTTATTTATTTCATTCAAATATATGAATTTAATATTCCTACTATTTTAATTATATTTTACCGAAAATTCTTATGTCAATAAATTATTATTAAATTTAATTAAATCTAAAACGTACAATAGTTTCATTTCCAATGAAAAAAAATAATATTTCATTAAGCTCAAGGATTTTTTTCTACATGATGGTGTTTATAATTGTTGAGTCTATCATGATTGGAGGAGTTACTCTATATCAATTTAATAAAAAAAATTCTGAGTATCACAAAGGAAGATTGGAAAGAAAAGAAAGCAATCTCCTATTAGATATAAAATATGAAATTAAAAAAATCGGTATAAATAATTTAGAGTCCCTTAGTAATGAGTCGGTTATTCAAATTGGAGAAGTACATAATTTAGATTACGAATTATATAATTTAGATGGTTTTCTAATAAAAAGTTCAACGGCAATAACGGGGGTTAAGGGTACTACTAAATTAGATGATCAAGTAATTAATTATTTTAAAAGTAAAAAGCCTTTTAGGCTTGTTGAGGATGTTGAAAATTCAAGTAATTTTAAGTCTTCTTATAATATGGTTACAAATTTTGAAAATCAACCCCTGGGAATTATTTACATCCCATATTTTGCAGAAGATACCGAAAATAAAAAGGAGTTAAGCAATTTTTTAATTGGACTTGGATTTGTGCACGGCAATATGATTTTAGTTGCTTTTATTATTGCATATTTTATTTCAAATTTTGTCACCAAATCTTTGGACTCTATAGGTGAAACTATAAAGAGAACTAGCCTTCAAAATAAAAATGTAAAGATTGACATAAAGAATACACCAGCCGAAGTGGCAGCCTTAATTGACTCTTACAATACAATGATAGACGAGCTAAAAGATAGTGCTGTAAAACTTGCAAAAAGTGAGAGGGAAACTGCTTGGAGAGAAATGGCAAAGCAGGTAGCACATGAAATAAAAAACCCCCTTACACCAATGAGATTAACTATTCAAACATTTGAAAGACAATATAGTAACGGAGAAAATTTCACAAAAGAAAGAATAAAGGATTTTAGTGATTCTTTAATTCAGCAAATTGATACAATGAGTTCAATTGCAACAGCCTTTTCTGATTTTGCAGAAATGCCTGAGCCTAAAAAAGAAAAACTAAATATTGTAGAGGTAATTGAATTAGCTGTAGATATATTTGAAAAAGATAAAATTTCTTTCAAAAGTTCTTCAAAAATTATAGAAGCTCATTTCGATAGAACACAGCTAATCAGAGTGATTACTAATTTGTTAAAAAATGCTTTTCAGGCAATACCAGAAGGAAGAACTGCAAATATAAATTTAGATGTTTCTGAGCATGATGGCCTTGTTAAAATTTCAATTTCTGATAACGGCTATGGAATATCAAAATCAGATATGAAAAAAATATTTGAGCCAAGCTTCACAACAAAAACAAGTGGTATGGGCTTAGGGTTATCTATGATAAAAAACATACTTAATGCTTATAATGGTGATATTACATTTACTTCAAAAAGTAATATCGGAACAACTTTTAATGTAACATTTCCCAAAAAATAATATATATGTCTTACAATAATATAATATGTAAAATTGATAATAGAATTAATACTATTTTAATAAATAGACCTAATAAATTAAATGCATTAAATATTGAAACTTTTTCTGAAATTGATCATGCAATAAATGATTCAAAAAACAATCCAGATGTAAGATTGATAGTAATTACCGGAATAGGTACTAAAGCTTTTGCAGCTGGAGCGGATATTAAAGAATTTATTGACTTTTCTGAAGAAGAAGCTTTTGACCTTTCTAGCAAGGTAAATAATATTCTAACACAAACTATTGAGAATTCGCCTTTACCAATAATCGCTGCAATTAATGGTTATGCACTTGGGGGAGGATTAGAGATTGCAATGGCATGTCATTTAAGGATAGCTTCTGATAATGCCAAAATGGGCTTACCAGAAGTTTCTTTAGGTTTGATTCCAGGATATGGTGGCACTCAGAGATTACCTCAATTAGTTGGAAAAGGGAAAGCATTTGATATGATTATGACAGGTAAAATGATTGATGCAGATGAAGCATTAAATTCAGGTCTTATAAATTATAAAACTAGTCAGGAAGAATTATTGACTTTTACAAAACAAATTTCAGATAAAATTCTATTAAATTCATCAAATTCAATTAAGCATGTTATTACATGTATTAATGCAAATTATAAAGACTGCTTAAATGGATATGAAGTGGAAACCAACCAGTTTAGTAAGTGCTTTCAATCAAAAGAGTTTATTGAAGGGACTCAGGCATTTATAAAAAAGAGAAAACCTAATTTTAACTAAAAATTATGTGTATTTTAACACCCTTTTTATTTTATAAATATTAGATTGTAAAAAACTTAATTCTTTGAAAAATTCCTTTTTCATATTTCTATTTGTTTTTATTCAGTTTGCAAGCTCCCAGGAAAATAATTTTGTTGAAGTTAATTTAAATGCCTCTGTATTGGACTATGACACTAATAAAGGAATTCAGCTTTCTGAGGTGAAATTTTTAAATAAAAATATTGGTACTCTAACAAATAAGGAAGGGGATTTTAATTTAAATTATTTAGATCGTAGTATTGAGAATACTGATATTTTTGTGATATCAGCATATGGCTATGACACCATAAAAACATCTGCAGAAAGATTATATAAATTTTTAAAAAATACAAATAAGTTCTATTTAAAGAAGTCAAATGATGCTACGTTGTGGTTTAATGAAGAGACTAAAAAAGATAATTATCTTTTTGGTAAAGTATTCAGCATCAAAGGGCCAATTCAAGGGGCTTCGATCAAAGTTAAAAACTCATTGATAGAAGTAAAATCAGATTTTGATGGATTTTTTAAAATTAAGGCAGATGTTAACGATGTACTTTCTGTTAACTATCTTGGAATGCTAGAAAAGCAATTAGTGGTTGACAATTTAGAGGACAAATATGTCCTGTTAAAAACCGATGCACAAATTTTGGATCAGGTAACTATTTCAGGCACAACTGATTTGAATGATGAAGTGGAAACCAGTTATGGAAAAAAGAAAAAAAAATCTATTGGATTTTCAACATCAACACTTACAGCAGAAGAAATTTCTCCTAGCGCGCTTACAATTGTTGATGCAATTCGAGGAAAATTTACTAATGTTCAAGTAGCTTATAATCAAGGAGGTGCTGCTACAGGAAACAAACAACAAATTTATGTAAGAGGTGGTACACTATCGATTAATAATTCTGCAGCCGCAATTTACGATGTCGAGGGCCAAATTTACACTGATGTTCCAGATTTTATTGACCCTCAACAAATTGAGTCTATTACACTTTTAAGATCTATGGGAGCTACAAATAGATATGGGAGTCAGGGTAGAGGTGGAGTATTTTTAATTAAGCTGAAGTCTTTGACTAAAAAAACTCAAAGATTTTTAAATAACCTTAAGATTAGAGGAAATGATTATACAGAAAAAATTTCAGCTATTAATTTAGATTCTTTAAGCCCATACTATATTAATGATTTTAAAAATGCAGAGTCATTTGAAGAATCTAAAGATCACTTTATTCGTTTAAGTAATGGAATGTATGATTTGTCCGTTATATTTTACATTGAATCATTTAATTATTTCAAAAATATTGATAAGGAATTTGCAATAAACATATTGAAAACAATCGCTAAAAAAGCAAAAGATAATCCCAAAGCGTTAAAAACTATTGCGTATCATTTAGAAAAAGCTGGAGATTTTGAAAATGCAAAAATAATATATCAAAGACTTTTATCAATACGACCATTGGATGAACAATCCTACAGAGATTTAGTATTGATTTACAAAGAAAATCAAGATTATGAATTAGCAGCTAGCCTGTATAATATAATGCTAAACAATAAAATCGAGAGTGTTAATATTTTAGGACTTCAAGAAACTGTTGCAAATGAGGCAGCCCATTTATATTGGACTAAATTTGATAAATTAAGTCAAACAGATTTTCCTTTAAAAACCCTTAAAACCTATATTCCTAAAAATGACTGGAAAAATTTTGGTTTTGATTATAGAATTATTTTTGATTGGAATGATCCAACTGTCGAATTTAATATTCAATTCGTTGACCCAAAAAATAAGTATTATAATTGGTCTCACACAATTTTAGATGATAGAGATTTATTGATGGATGAGCTTAATTATGGATATAACACCGAAGAATTTATAATTGAGAAATCGGATAGGGGTAAATGGATAATTAATATTGAAAATTATTCAATAGAAGATGAATCAAACCCAACATTCATAAAATATACCGTATATAAAAACTACGGTAGGCCAAACGAAATAAAAAAGGTTGAAGTAATTAATTTAGATAAAATAAAACAAAAGATAAATCTGGATGTTTTAAGATATTATAATTAACAATGATCGTTATATGCCCCTTTTAAGTTTTCAGAGATGATTTCGGCTGATCTTCCCTCAATATGATGCCTTTCTAGCATGTGAACAAGCTCACCATTTTTAAATAATGCAATTGCAGGGGAACTTGGGGGAAAGGGAGCTAAATAATATCTGACCTTTTCAACAGCTTCACGATCAACCCCAGCAAAGACTGTAGTCAAGTGGTCTGGCTTTTTTTCATTGGATAGACTGTTAATTGCTCCTGGCCTAGCATTTGCAGCAGCACAACCACAAACAGAATTTACAACTACTAGAGTAGTTCCATTATTGTCAATCATATTTTCAACATCGTTAATTGTAATAAGCTCACTAAAACCTTGATCTGTGAGTTGTTTTCTCATAGGTAAAACTAATTCTTCAGGATACATATTATAGAATGATTATAAATTAATACAAATATATAAGCTTTTAAGATATTATAAGCTTTGTTTTGTTATTTTCGTTAAAATTTATGGAGAGCTTAGTAGAGTACTTAACACATTTTTTCAAATCATTAGAAAGCCCAATTTTACAAGCATTCGTAGGTGGTTTATTTACGTGGGGGCTAACTGCTCTTGGAGCAAGTCTAGTTTTTTTCTTTAAATCCACAAATAGAAAAATTTTAGATGCATCTTTAGGATTTACTGGTGGCGTAATGATTGCGGCTAGTTTTTGGTCATTATTAAACCCTGCAATTGAAATTGTAGAAGAACAAATCAAAGCAGGAGACACAAACTTACCTTCTTTTTTTCCTCCCGCTATAGGATTTTTTTTGGGAGCACTTTTTTTATATTTATTAGATAAAAAAATACCTCACCTACATCTTTTTAAAAAAATTGAAGAAGCTGAAGGGCCGAAGACGGACTTAAAAAAGACCGAGTTACTTGTTTTAGCAATAGCAATTCATAATATCCCAGAGGGGCTTGCTGTTGGAGTTGCCTTTGGGGCGGTAGCGTCTGGCATGGATATAGGGTACACCCTTGGTGGTGCAATAGCACTAGCTATTGGAATGGGGTTACAAAATGCCCCTGAGGGATTTGCAGTCTCTATGCCTTTGAGAAGAGCTGGATTTAGTAGATTTAAATCTTGGCAATGGGGACAACTATCAGCAATTGTTGAACCTATTTTTGCTGTAATTGGTGCTGCTATTGTTATTTCAGTTTATCCAATATTACCTTATGCTTTAGCCTTTGCAGCTGGAGCAATGATATTTATTGTTGTTGAAGAGGTAATTCCAGAAAGCCATAGTGGTGGTAATGTAGATATTGCAACCATGGGGTTAATTGCAGGATTTATTGTCATGATGTGCCTAGATGTCTCCTTAGGTTAATTTCTTTCTGCCTTGGCTATTTCCTCAAAGTTGACATTTTCATAACGAAAATTTTGTTTTTTCATTAGACTCTTACCAAAGTTATCAACCCAATCTTTATGTAATGAAAGCTCCATGTTAGTGGGTGGCATTACGGTAAATTCTACCGTGTACAAATCATTAATTTTTCCTGGCAAAGAAATATTTCTTGCATAATGATAATTATCTACAAGATTTATATGTGGAACTAGGTCAATAAATGTACTCAAACCAGATTTTTCATTTATGACTCTAGCTGTTATGTGTAAATAGGCAACAAATCCACCACCTGGTGTTCCATCAGGTGTATTTACTTCATTCCAATTTACCCTAGCTTCAATATGAATATTGGTTTCATTTTCACTTAGATGCATACCCTTTGGAATGATATGATCCTTAATCGCTCCTTCAAAGATAAAAACAATGCCAGGTTCAACGGTCTTTTCCCCAATAATAAGTTCCTGAGCGGTTATTAAATTTAAATTTAAAATTAGCATTAAGCAAAAAATATTTTTAACATTAAAATTCATTGTATTCTTTTTTTAGTGTTTTAACATCGTTAATAAGCGAATCAATTGACATTTTGCTCGTTCCATCGTAGATTCCTCTAATATTTTTTTCTTTGTCTACTAAAACAAAGTTTTCGGTATGAATAATAGAATTCATATTGTATTCGTTATCTATTCCTATAAGATATGATTTTCTTGCTAAATCATAGATTTGTTTTTTATCACCCGTTACCAAATTCCATTTTTTATCATTAACCTTTTTTTCAATAGAATATCTTTTGAGCTGCTCAATTGTATCAATGTCGGGAGTTACTGTATGAGAAAGCAGGAGAACATCATTATCTAATTTAAATTGCTCTTGAATTAAATACATGTTATTGGTCATTATTGGGCAAATGTCTTGACAGGTTGTAAAAAAGAAATCAGCAATATAAATTTTGTCTTTATAATCTTTTTCAGTTATCACTTTACCATTCTGATTTGTTAATTCAAAATCAGCGATTTTATGATATTTACATACATGCGCTATTGAAGGATCAAGTAATGTTTGGTCACTAATATCACATGGTTGAATTTTAGGCAATGGTATCTCTTCTGTTTTAATCTTAAACCATATTCCAATTATAACCACAGAGGCCATAAAAGCTATTCCATATGCAATGGCATCTCTTTT
>Ga0163111_10002229_pt1 | contig 12222 bp, 11 predicted proteins | sample CRUFie1St18metaG_FD_109645 | JGI IMG/M metagenome (GOLD analysis project Ga0163111, IMG submission 109645) | Marine microbial communities from the Costa Rica Dome - CRUD Field 142mm St18 metaG | ecosystem: Environmental > Aquatic > Marine > Oceanic > Photic zone | place: Costa Rica: the Eastern... | reverse complement strand
AAAAGTTTAAAAAGACTATGTTTTACGTCTACTAGTGAGGTATATGCCCTAACTTTGAAAAAAAATTTAGCTAAATATCCAACACCGGAAAATATAGATTTTATGATTTCAAAAGATTTTAATTCTAGATCTGCCTATCTTCTTTCAAAAATTGTCGGAGAACATTTGATGAATTATTCAAAATTAAAATTTGTAATTTTTCGACCACATAATATTTTTGGACCAGATATGGGGTTTTCTCATGTTATACCCCAATTAACCAAAAAGTTTTTGGACAATGATAAAAATAAAATTTTGATACAAAACTCAAATCACAAAAGAACTTTTTGTTTTATCGATTTTGGAATTGAACTTATTTTAAAAATTTCTCATAAAAAAAATTCAGTCAAAAATATTTTTAATATTGGATCTCCAGAAAAAGCTATATCAATTATGCAATTAGCGAAAAAAATCAAAAAAATTTTAAGCTCAAAAAAAAAATTATCAACATCTTTAGTGCTTCATGATAATTCCCCAGAAAAAAGGAAACCGGACATGACAAAAGGGCTTAATTATACAAAAAAAAAACATAATTTTGAGGAAGGATTAAAAAAAACAGTATTGTGGTACAAAAATTATTTTACAAATTAAAATGAAATTATCTATACCCCATATAAATAAAAGTGATATTAATGCCATAAATAAGGTTCTTAAGAGTGGCTGGATCTCGACTTCTTCAAAAGAAGTTTATGATTTTGAAAAAAAACTATCTTCCTTTTGTAAAACTAAATATTCTGTAGCTTTAAATTCAGGTACATCAGCAATACATATGGGGCTCAAAATTTTAGGAGTAGATAAAAATTGTGAAGTAATTGTGCCTTCAGTAACCTTTATAGCCACAGTAAATCCTATTCTTTATCTAGGTGCTAAGCCAATAATTTTTGATGTAGATCAATTTCACAATCTTAAAATTAATGATGTAATTCATTTTATAAAAAACCATACTAAATTTATTAATAGAAGAACTATTAATAGAAAAACAAAAAAAGAAATTAAAGTCATAATTGTTGCACACATGTGGGGTAGAGCCTGCAATTTTTTAGAATTGATTAAGCTTTGTAAAAAGAGAAATATTTATATTCTTGAGGATGCCGCAGAAGCCTTAGGTTCTTTTGTTAATACAAAATCTAAAAAATACAAACATTGTGGAGGTATTGGAGATATTGGTTGTCTATCATTTAATGCTAATAAAATTATTACAACAGGTTCTGGTGGTGCTATTATCACAAATAATAAAAATTTATATTTAAAAGCACAATATTTAGCAAATCAAGCAAAAGATGATTCTTTTAATTATATTCACCAAGAATGTGGATTTAATTATAAAATGAATGGAATAACTGCCGCTTTAGGAATTTCTCAATTAAAAAGAATAAAAAAAAAAATTGCCTTCAGAAAAAATATTTATCAAAGATATTTATTTAATTTTAGAAAACAAAAAAATATCGAAGTATTATCTTTTCAAAAAGAATCCAAAACTAATTATTGGATAAATATTATATCTTTTAAAAGATTGAATTATAATCAAATTAATAAACTGAGCCAAAAATTATCAAAAAAAAATATTGAAACTAGAAGAATTTGGCGTCCTTTAAATCTTCAATCTTATTTAAAAAAATTTGAGACCTATAATATTAATAACGCAAATAAATTTTATTCATATTCACTTTGTGTTCCATCAGATGATAAATTATCAATTCCAGATATAGACAAAATCTCAAATTACATAATAAAATACCATAATATTATTGAATCAAATATAAATTTATGAAAAAAATTATTTTAGTTGGTGGTGGTGGTCACTGTAAATCTGTTATCGATGTAATAGAGACAGAAGGAAAATTTAAAATTGCAGGCATAATTGATAGGCCAAATCTTTTAGGATCAAAAATTCTTGGGTATTCAGTTATTGGTTGCGATAATGATTTAAATAGCTTAGCTAAAAAATATCCCTATGCTTTAATAACGGTAGGTCAAATTAAAACATCCACATTAAGAAAAAAACTTTTTAACTTGGTAGATAAAGCAAAATTTATTTTACCCAAGGTTATTTCACCTTCCGCTTATGTATCTAAGCACTCTTTAATAGGAAGAGGTGTAATTGTAATGCATAACTCAATTATTAATGCTAATTCATCAATAGGTGATAATTGTATTATTAACACTGGTGCTTTAGTTGAGCATGATTGCAATATATTCCAAAACTGTCACATTTCAACTAACGCAACTGTTAATGGAGGTGTAAGTATAAAATCGGGATGCTTTATTGGAAGTAATGCAACAATTAAACAAAATATTACTATAAAAAAAAATAGTTTTATTAAAGCGTGTAGTTTTGTTAAATGAGTGTATTTATAATAGCTGAAGCAGGAATAAATCATAATGGATCAATTAGTATTGCAAAAAAATTAATTGATATAGCAGCAAAGGCAGGAGCTGATGCTGTGAAGTTTCAAACATTTAATGCTGAAAATTTAGTGACTAAGAATGCCAAGAAAGCAAAATATCAAAAAAGAAATGATAATAAGAAAGAATCACAATTTGACATGTTAAAAAAATTAGAACTTAGTCCTTTAATGCATAAAACATTATTATCTTACTGTAAAAAAAAAAAAATACTCTTTTTATCAAGCCCTTTCGATTTACAGAGTATTAACTTTTTAAAAAATTTAGGATTAAAAATATTTAAAGTACCGAGTGGGGAGATAACAAATTTACCTTATCTTAAAAAGCTGGGAAAACTTAACAAAAAAATAATTTTATCAACTGGCATGTCTAATATGAATGAAATTAGAGATGCTCTAAACATCTTGGTAAAGTCAGGCACAAAAAAAAATAATATTACTGTATTGCATGCAAACACAGAATATCCAACACCTATGCGTGATGTAAATTTAAGATCAATGCTTTCAATAGGAAAGGCTTTTAATGTAAATTATGGTTATAGTGATCATACCTTAGGTTCAGAGGTTAGTGTTGCAGCAGTCGCCTTAGGTGCAAAATGTATAGAAAAGCATTTTACTTTAAATTGTAAAATGAAAGGTCCAGATCACAGAGCAAGTTTAGAACCAAGAGATTTAAAAAAAATGATACATGCTATCAGAAATATAGAGATCGCATTGGGAAGCAGATTAAAAAGACCTTCAAAAAGTGAGACTGCTAATATTAAAATTGTCAGAAAGTCGCTAGTCGCCTCAAGAAATATTAAAAGAGGAGAAATTTTTACTGAAAAAAATTTAACAGCTAAGAGACCAGGAAATGGGCTATCTCCATTTAAAATAATAAAATTTTTAGGAAAAAGAAGTTTAAAAAACTATAAAAAGGATCAACAAATTAAATAATTACAATGAGAAAAGTTTTATTTATTACAAGTTCAAGAGCTGATTATGGTTTATTAAGAGAAGTTATATTAGAAACTCAAAAACTTAATAGAGAAACTTTTTTATTAGTAACTGGCTCACATCTTTCACATGAGTTCGGAAATACAATTAAAGAAATTAAAAAAGATAATATAAAAAAGATTATTAAAAGAAATATTCTTGATAGAAAATTTAACGATAACAAAATCAGCAATTATATATCTCAGTCAATAAATATAACGACTGAAGTAATTAAAAATAAAAATCCAGATGTAGTAGTAATTTTAGGTGATAGATATGAATTATTAGGTAGTGCAATAGCAGCCATGATATCTAGAATTCCTATTACTCATATTCATGGTGGAGAATTGACAATTGGTGCATATGATGACTCGATAAGACATTCTATTACAAAGTTATCACATTTACATTTTCCAATCCATGAAGATTATAAAAAAAGACTTTTTCAATTAGGTGAAAATCCTAGAACCGTTTTTAATTTTGGTTCATTAGGTGCACATGCAATATCGAAAATGAAACTCTTAAAAAAATCTGAGATAGAAAAAATTCTTAATATAAAATTGAGTAAAAAAATTATTTTAGCAACGTTTCATCCAGTTACTTTAGAAAAGAGTATGTCAAAATATTATATTAAGAATCTAGTTAAATTTTTGAGTAAATTAAAAAATTATACTATTATATTTACTTCACCAAATTTTGATAATGAATCAAATATTCTTAAGAAAGAAATCTTAAATTTTGAAAAAAAAAATAATAATGTTCATTTTTATAAATCCCTAGGAAATAAATTGTATATTTCACTAATGAAGATTACTTACCTTGTTATTGGAAATTCATCTAGTGGTGTCTTGGAAACACCAAGTTTTGGGGTAAGGACGATAAACATTGGTAATAGACAAGAAGGGAGAATATTGTCTAGCAACATTATAAATTGTGACTACGATATTGATTCAATTAATAAAGCATTTTTAAAATCAAAAAATAGATTAACAAAACCCCATAATCCTTTTTTTAAAAAAAATACACCAATTAAGATAGCAAAGAAAATTTTGGGTTTTAAATTTACCCTTAAAAAAAATTTTTTTGATATAGGTAAAATCTAAATTTATAATCTTTATGAAAAATATAATTATAATACCAGCACGAAAAGGTTCAAAAAGAATTAAAAATAAAAATTTGATTAAAGTTATGAACAAACCTTTAATTTTTTGGGCAATAAATTTTGCCAAAAAATTTAAAAAAACTAATTTTGATTTAATAGTTACAAGTGACTGTAAAAAAATTGAAAAAATTTGCTTAAATAATAAAATTTCATTTTTAAAGAGAACAAAAGATATATCAGGTGATAAAGTCTCAATGCACAAAGTTATTTTTAACACCTTAAAGAAACTTGATCATGAATATAAATATATCATTTTATTACAGCCCACTTCTCCACTTAGAAAATTAGATCTAGTAAGCAAAGCAACTAAAATTTTAGATAAAAAAAAAAACTTTGATAGTCTTATTCATTTAGCTCACGATTTATCTTTTACTGGTAAATTAGAAAAAAACTTTTGGAAACCTGATTATGATATAAATAAGAGGTCTCAGGATATTAAAGATAAATTGGTACCAACGGGAAATCTATTTGTATACAGATCAAACCTGTACAAAAAAAAAATTAAATTACCAAAAAAAACTTATGGTATGACTTCGAATAATGAGGATTGGGTTGATATTGATTCTGAAAAAGATTTATCAATTTTAAATTTTTATCTCAAGAAATCAAAGAATAGAAGAATATTAGTTTATAATTACTGACAATTATATTATGAATTTAAACAAAATAAAAATGAGTATTAAAAATATTTTAATAAATCAGGACGATTCAATCTTTAATGCAATGAAAAAGATGAATACGACTGGTCAAGTTTGTTTACTGGTGATTGATAAATTCAAAAAATTAAAAGGCACAATTACTGACGGAGATATTAGAAGAAATTTACTTAAAGATAATAATTTAAAAAAAAAAATAAGCTCCATTTATAATAAAAAATATTTTTTTTTAAAAAAAAATCAAAAGTTAACCGACAAAATGAATAACTTTATATTGCGTAACAAACATATAATAGTTCCTGTTGTTAATCACAAAAAAATTCCAATAAGCTATATATCTTTCAAGGAGAAACTTAATAATAACAAAAGTAAGAAGTTTGAGCCAAATCAGATATTGATAATGGCAGGAGGTGTTGGAACTAGAATGAGACCTTTTACTGACATATTGCCAAAACCATTAGTTCCATTTAAGGGAAAACCAATGATTTTAAATATTATGGATAACTTTAGAAGATATAATTTTAACAATTTCACAATTACTTTAAATAAAAAAGAAAAAATTTTAGATATTTTTATAAATCAATTTAAAAATAATTATATTTTTGATTATTTTAAAGAGACAAAACCATTAGGCACTGCAGGATGTTTAAAAAAAATTAATTTTAAAAATGATTTTTTCTTAACAAACTGTGACACATACATAAATATTAATTTACAAAATCTTTTAAAATTTCACAAAAGTTCTAAATCACTGATAACAATGGTCGCAAGCATTAAATCATTAAATTTATCTTTTGGAGAATGTGTTTTAGACAATAATGGGAAGTTGAAAAAAATATTAGAAAAACCAAAAAAAAATTTTTTAACAAACACTGGTTTATATATAATTAAGCCAGACATTAAGAAATATCTACCTAAAAAAAATCATTTTGGAATGGATGAGGTAATTTCCTCAGTATTAAAATCTAAAAAAAAAATTAGTGTTTTTCCAATCCCAAATGAAGATTGGAAAGATACAGGCACATGGATGAATTATCTTAATACATTAAAAAAATAAATTTTATTGATTAATTATTTTATAAAGACAAAGATATTTAAAATTGAAAAAAAAAATAAAATTCAAAAATAAAAAAATTTATATATACATAGATGTTCCGGTATCTAAACATCAAATAAGTCAGATTTTTCCTAAAGAATTTAAATTAAAAAAAAATTTAATATTTATAAATACCTCTCATTTAAATTTTAACAAAGAGCAACTAAAAAATTTTTATAAAAAAATCCCCAAGAGTGAAATTCCGAAAAATATGATCTATATAAAAAATCTGAAAAATCTTAAATTCTTTTTTAATAAAGTGAAGAGTACAGATATTTTTATATTTTATAGTTATTTTGTTTCATTAAAAAATTACAAATTAGATGCATCTGAATTATTTAATGAAATAAATTGTAAGAAAATCTTGATTAAGCAGCATTCGTGGATATTTCCGAATCTAAAAAAAGATTTTTCCATAAATTTTTTTAAACTATTAAAATACCTTTTAAATAAAGTATTTTTGAGTGAAAATAGTAATAGCATCAAATCAGATTATATTTTGTCTTTTGGAGAAAAAAATAAAAAAAAATTTAATAACGATGTTGATAAAATTTATTTAGATTATCCAAGTTTTTGGATGCAGTTTAATTCAATACCTAAAAATAAAAAATTTGTTACTTATGTCGATGAAACTCTAGATTATTCAGGTGATCAATTTTTGGTCAAAAATAAAGCTGAAAAGAAAATAAGCAATATTCACAACTACTTAATAAAATTGAATTATTTTTTTTCTATGATTGAAAAAAAATTTAATTGTAAATTAATTATTTGCTGTAAAAAAAAATTTAGATATGACAAGAATTATTTTGGTGGAAGAAAGTTAGTTTATGGAAAGACACTTGAATTTATATCAAAATCAAAATTGGTTATTGGACATAAATCAGATGCTCTAATTCAGGCACTTTACTCGAAATCTCCGGTGATATTATTAAAAAGTAAAGAATTTAGCATTAGGAGAAATTTAGAAATTAGCTCAAAATCAGTTAATTTATTTAATAAGAAGTGCAATTTTTTAGAAGATTATAATGATAAAAAAGTAGAGTTAGATACTTCAATTGATAAAGAATATTACAACAAAATTATTGATAATTATTTTGTATCAAAAAATCAAGTTAAACAAAACTTTCATGAAAAATTAACTAGTGATTTAAACAAATTACTTTTATAAAGAGAACATTTCTGCCTAATGATAAAATTTATATCTAAAATTATTTATCTCTTTTTAAATGCAATAAATTTAATATTTAAAAAAATTTTTAAAAGAGATATTTTGGTATGGATTAAATTTTATATTGAACAAAATGCTTATAAGAAAGTAAAATTAAAAACTGGAAAGGAATTAGTTTTTTTCTCCCCTAATTTTTTAGTTGATATCTTGATTAAGGATTTTTATTTAAAAGAACCTGAAACTTTACAATGGATAGAAAGTTTTAAGAAAAAAGAAAAAATAATATTTTGGGATATAGGTTCAAATATTGGATTGTATTCAATTTATGCTGCAGTAAATTTTGAAAATATAGAGGTTGTAAGCTTTGAACCTTCAACAAGTAATTTAAGAATTTTATCAAGAAATATTTCTATTAACAATTTAGAAAATAAAATAAAAATATTTCAATTACCTCTAGGTGTTTTGAAAAATAAATTTTTGAATTTTAATGAAAGAAAATTTAATGAGGGCGAAAGTCATAATTCATTAGATAAAAATATTGATTTTGAAGGAAAAAATATTAATCCATCTAATAAATATAGAATATTTTCCACTAATATTGATCAAATTATTGAGGATAGAATTCTTGAAATACCAGACTATATAAAAATTGATGTTGATGGAATTGAACATTTGATTTTAAAAGGTGGATTATCAATGCTTAAAAATCCAAAAATTTTAGAAATACAAATTGAAATTAATGAAAATTACACGGAGCAATTTGATGCTATTTTAAAAACAATGAATGAGTGTAATTTTAGACTAAAAGAAAAAAAGCGAAATGATTTAAGTAAATATTATTTAGATGAAAAATTTTCAAAAATTTATAATTATTATTTTGAAAGATGAAATTAATTAATATTAAAAAATTTAAAACAGCAGTAATTCTTTGTGGGGGTAAAGGCACAAGATTAGGATCAATTACAAAAAAAATTCCGAAATCTTTAGTAAAAATTAAAGGTAAACCTATAATGTGGTATATTTTGAAGATTTTAAAAAAAAATGGATTTAACCAATTAATATTACCTGTAGGATATAAAGGTAATTTAATTGATCAATATTTAAAAAATAAAGAATTTAAGAACTATAATCTTAAGGTTGTTCCTACTGGCAGTAATACCCCCATAGCTAAAAGAATTCATCTAATTAAAAAATATATAGAGTCTGAAAATTTTTTACTATTAAATGGAGATGCAATATTTGATTTAAATTTAAATAAAATTTATAAAGATCATAATAATAGCAGAGGAACCTATATTACTTTCTTAGGATCAGAAACTAACTTACCTTATGGGACCTTAATACTCTCTAAAGGGTTAGTAAAGAATTTCGCAAGAGATGTAATGTTTAACGCGGTAAAAATTGCAAGTAAAAATGACAATATTGCACAAGTATATTCAGGAATGGCTGTTTTAAACAAAAAGATATTAACAAAAGAGGTGAAAAATTATAAAAATTTTGAGGTAAATCTGTATCCAAGGATTATAAAAAAATATAAATGTAAATTTCAAAAGTTTTCAGGATTTTGGCATTCCATAGATAATGTTAAAGATATAAAAGTATTAAAAAATGATAAAAAAAAAAGAAAAAAGATAAGTAATTTACTAAAAAAATTAAAATGAAAAATTCTTTTTGGAAAAATAAAAAAGTATTTATTACTGGTCACACAGGTTTTAAAGGAAGTTGGTTGGTTTTAATTTTAAATCATTTAGGTGCAAAAGTTTCAGGTTATGCTTTGGATCCAATTTCTAGACCTAATTTTTTTGACAATTTAAAACTTTCTAAATTTTTAGAAAACGATTTTAGAGCGGATATTAAAAACTTTTCAAATTTAAATAAAGCAATTAAAAAATCTAAACCAAATGTTATTTTTCATTTGGCTGCACAATCAAGTGTTCTGGTAAGCTACAATAATCCTGATGATACAATAAAAACAAATATTATTGGAACGTTTAATTTATTAAAAGCTATTAAATTAAATAAAAATGTAAGATCTGCAATAGTCGTAACTACTGATAAAGTTTACTTAAATGAAGATAAAAAAATTAATTTTGATGAAAACTCTAAGCTAGGTGGTCACGATATTTATAGTTCAAGTAAAGCTTGTTGTGAAATTGTTACAGAAAGTTTTGTTAAATCATTTATAGATAAAAATAGATGTAAAATAGCAACTGTTCGTTCAGGTAATTGCATAGGTGGTGGAGATTGGACTGAAGATAGAATTGTTAAGGATTGTGTTGAAGCCTTTATACATAAAAAAAATTTATTAATCAGAAGTCCTGATTCAACTAGGCCATGGCAACATGTTTTGGAGCCAATTTGTGGTTATATAAAACTAGCAGAAAAACTCTCAAGTCAAAATGGTAACAGGTTTGCTGGATCTTGGAATTTTGGACCAAGTAAAGTCAATTTGAGTGTTTTAAATTTAGCAAAATTAGGTAAACAAATATTTAATTCAAAATCTAAAATAATTATAAAAAAAAAAGGTTTAAAAAAACATGAAGCTAAATATTTGTCTTTAAATTCAAAAAAATCTTTTAAATATCTTAAATGGAAAGTTTATATGAAACCTGAAGTTTCTTTAAAATTAACTTTTGACTGGTTTAAAATTTTTTACGCAAATAAGAGAAATAATAAAAAGGTAATTGATTTCACAATAAACCAATTCGAAAACTTCAAAAAGATAATCAAATATTTTTAATTTATGATGCCTTGTCCTATATGTAAAACTAATAAAAACTCAAATTATTTGTGTGATTATAAGTTTGAAATACATGAAGATAAAAAATATTTTGGTGATTTAAAAATTGATAGGTGTGAAAAATGTGATTTTAGTTATGCAAATCCAATGCCTGAGAGTGAAAATTTAAATTTCTTTTATGAAAATGTTTATCGATTACCAAATAGACCTCCATATTGGGTAACTAAAAATGCTGACGTCTCTGAGAAAAGGTTTTTGGAAGATAAAAATTTGAATTATCTATTATATTTATCAACCTTAATCGATTTAAAAAATATAGAGAATATATATGACTTTGGTTCAGGTTTTGGTGATTTGGGATACGCAATAAAAAAAAAATTTCCTAACATAAAATTATATTGCACAGAGCATGATAAACAATGTTCAGGCATTCTTGAAAAAAGAGGTTACATAAATGAAGAAATTGAAAATATAGATAAAAAATTTGATTTAATAATTACTTTACATTCTTTAGAGCATTTAACTGATGTAGAAGTTTTTAAAAAATTTTATCAAATACTCAAACCAGGGGGGCTTATTTTTTTTGAAATTCCAAATTGCCCAAAAGAATATTTTTCTGGTAGACCATATGATGGGCCTCATTTATTGTTTTATACAAAAAAAAGTATAGAAACAATCTGCGATAAATTTAATTTTGAAGCTTTTAGATTAGATGTAAGCTCATATTCTTTTAATGAAGATCATAAATTTCAAAAAGAGTCACAGGACAGGTATTATAGAATTAAGTCAGGCAAAACATTAGATAGTTTTAAACAATTTGTAAAAAAGTTTGTTCCAGGTAATATTCTTAAATTGAGACAAGCAATTTTAAATTCTAAAAATACTGATGAAATGCATAAACTAGGTCTATTCACAGTAAATAGTGGTGATAATTGTTATTTAAGGGGTATCTTAAAAAAGAAATAAAATATTCTTTCTATAATTTAATAAATTAAGAAAAATTTAATAGATTAAGAAATAAGTAAATATTTATGAAGTGTAAAAACTGTAAAAAAAATTCTTTATCAAAAGTTGTTGAAATTGGAAAACAACCTTTAAGTGGTTTTTTTTATTCAAAAAAAAAAATAAATCTAAAAAAATATTCTTTAGATCTTTACAGGTGTGCTAAATGTAATTTAGTTCAGCTAAATAATACTGCTAATATCAAAAAAATGTATGGTAACCACTATGGTTATAAAACCTCCATAAGTAAAATGATGGTATCCCATTTAAAGGAAAAAGTTAAAAGATTAAAAAAAAATAAATTTATACGAACAAAAAATAATATTTTAGATATTGGTAGTAATGATGCCTCATTTTTAAAATTATTTAAAAAGACTAATAATTTATACGGAATTGATCCATCAGCAAAAAAATTTAAAAAAGAATACAAAGGAATGAAATTAATACCTAATTTTTTTTCCAAAAAAAATATACTTAGATATATAAAAAATAAAGATATTAAATTTGATCTTATTTCAAGTTTTGCAATTTTTTATGACGTGGTTGATCCAAATTCATTTTGTAGGGATATTGAGAAATTATTAGAGGACAATGGGATTTGGATATGTGAGTTTTCGTATTTACCACTTATGTTAAAAAATTTAACTTTTGATCAAATATGTCATGAGCACATAATGTATTACACTTTTAGTGTTTTTGAAGAAATATTAATGAACAATAAATTAAAGGTGATTGATATTAAATTGAATGAAATTAATGGTGGAAGTATAGAGGTAATTATTGCAAAGGCTCAAAGTAAAATGATTTCTAATATCAAACTTATTAAAAAGATTAAAAAGGATGAAAAAAAAATTACAATAAATGCTTTTGGTAATTTTTCTAAACGAATAAAAAAAGTTGGAGAAGATCTAGTAAGTTTTATAAAAAATAATAATCCAATAATTGGATATGGAGCTTCCACTAAAGGTAATATTGTTTT
>Ga0163111_10002228_pt1 | contig 12224 bp, 6 predicted proteins | sample CRUFie1St18metaG_FD_109645 | JGI IMG/M metagenome (GOLD analysis project Ga0163111, IMG submission 109645) | Marine microbial communities from the Costa Rica Dome - CRUD Field 142mm St18 metaG | ecosystem: Environmental > Aquatic > Marine > Oceanic > Photic zone | place: Costa Rica: the Eastern... | reverse complement strand
ATGCTTTTATTGTAATTCCATTAGAGTCTAAATAAATAGGAAATATGGGCTCTGTTGTTGTAGTTAGAGTTTCTTCATCTGGAGAACAAGACACGGTTGACGAAATAAACAGTAAAACAAGAATTAGCTTTTTCATTTGTTAGTTTATAACAAGATAAAAATTTTACAGAATTTGTAAAAAATAATATATAAATAGAATGTGTATTACATTCCTGTAAAGAACATATTCCAACAAGTCAAAAACTACTTTCTAAATTGTCCAATTAATTCTTATGAAAACCATTAAGAACAGTCAATTATCTTAGTTTGTGCCCACCCTGTGCCCATTTGAAAATAAATATTTTCTATAAAGCCCTATTTATATTGGCTTAATAAAGAAAGGTACAAATACTTGTAGAATATATGGACTTAGATACTTATAAAGGAGATTAACTTCTATTAGCCCTATTTTATTGAGTTTAAATTATCATTTATTTTGTATAAATCTCATTTAGTTTCTAAATATGTGTCAGCTAAGTGTCAGTTAATAACAAATATAGTGTCAGTTTAAAAATTAATGTCAGTTGAAAGGAAAATTACTAATTATAAATACAAGGGATAGATAAAACTAAAAATATCCATTTTCGATCATTTTTAGCCATTTTTGATCAATTTTGACTCATTTTTGACCATTTTTGGTCAATTTTCATCATTTTTAGCCGTTTTTTGATAAAAACTAAATCCCATCACGTATCCAAACAAACACCCCCTAAAAAAGGATCAAGAAATCTTTAGTAAAGAGTTGATTTACATAGGATAAGAGGGAATTTGGATTGTATCCATTCGTGTAAAAGAAAAAACCCTCCACTAGGGAGGGTATTGTATCTCGAAAGTTTGTTTTTATTTAGCAGCAGCTTCTGTAATATCTGATGTAGGGTCAAAAATCCAATTCTCCATTACAATTTTTCCATCCACCCACTTAAATGATGCGTTAAATGGATTACTCCAATTTTTTTTAGTCTTATTACCTTTAGCAGACCAACCACCCCATATGTGGGACCATACCATATTATTGTTGTTTTCGTCATAAACCGTAGTTTCAACAAACATCCAATCTAATTTTATATTACTATAGGTTTTATGATGAGAACTCCATCCTTTTTGAACAGTCGATTTGTCTGCTTTAATTCCATTCAAGTCGAAAACGGCATCTTCAGTATGGATTTCTTTAAATGTATCAAATTTGTTTTGTAAATATTCATTCATATAAGCTTTTATGGCTTTTGAATATTTGTCATCAGTTGTTGTTTTACCAGTAATTCCTTGAGAGAACGAAAAAGTTAAGGTAAATAAAAAAAGGAATGTAAATAGATTTCTCATTTTAATTGATTTATGATTAATAATACCTCTAAGATAGAGAGAATAGATTTAAAAGAAAACCCTCCATTTGGGAGGGTTTTTATTTTTCACCAATAGAAACAACTTTGTCCCTACTTCAAGACCTCAAATCAAATGATTGACAAGGTTTTAGATTTTGTTAGTTGGCCTACTTTTGTTAAGGGTTAAAAAAGACTCCAAGAAGATCGGCATAGGTTTAATAACTATCACAATTAGTTGTTGCTGGTTTTATTTTTTCATGAAAAAAGTCACCTTTTGAATCCGCATCATCAAATGCTTTTTTAAAATCCCATTAAGTATTAAAATTTAATTTCCGTTGGAATTCCTTTTCTTAAGTTTACTGTAACTTGTTTTTTATTATAAATTATTTTTTTTCTAATATCAAATTTTGAGGTTAAGGTTAGTTTATTTAATGTATTATCATTCCATGTCATATCAACTATTATATTATCTCTTGCTTTAAATCCAATTATTTTTCCTTTTTCCCAATTATTGGGAAGCGCCGGTAATACTCTTATAATATTTAATTCATGAGATTGAATCAACGATTCAACTACACCTGCTGTATATCCAAAATTACCATCTATTTGAAAAGGTGGATGAGCATCGAAAAGATTTGGATATATTGATTTTTGTAATAGAAGTTCAATATTATTTTGAGTCATTTGACTATCCATCAAACGAGCTGCACAATTAATTAACCAAGCTCTACTCCAGCCCGTTCCAGCACCTCCATTTTTTAATCGATATTCTAAGGTTTTTTTAACGGCATTAAATAGTTTTGGTGTTTGCGAAAAGTTAATTTGATCACCAGGGTGAAATCCGTATAGATGTGACATATGTCTATGGCCAGGTTCAAACTCTAAATATTCTCTATCCCATTCTAAAATTCGCCCGTCACTTCCTATTTGAAATCCAGTTCTTAGCTGATTTAATTGTTTTCTTATAGTTGCAGCTAATTTATCGTTAGTTTTCAAAATCTCATTCGCAGCTAAATAGTTTGTGAAAATTTCTTTAATTATTTGTTGATCCATAGCACTTCCAAGACAGCTGGCGACTGGAACTCCTTTTTTGTTAATAAATCTGTTTTCAGGAGAAGTAGAGGGAGCAGAAATGAGTGATCCGTCTCTTTTATCTTCAATAATCCAATCACTATAAAAATAAGCGATAGATTTAAATACAGGGAAAGCTCTATTTTTTAAAAAATCAAGGTCCTTTGTGAACAAATAATGATGCCAATAATGTTGAGCCAACCAACCACCGGCGCCAAAAGAAACACCCCAATATGCGGTCGGTGCTCTTAGCCAAGTAGGACCCCATATATCTGTTGCGTGAGGTAAAAAAGAACCTCTTGTACCAAAATTTTTTTTTGCTGTTTTTTTTCCATTTTTAATTAGACGGTCTACAAAATCGAATAATGGCATATTTAATTCATCTAGTTGAGTAAGATTGGCAAGCCAATAATTCATTTGAAGATTAATATTTAAATGATAATCTGAATTCCATGGAGCATTAATATGCGGATTCCATAATCCTTGAAGATTTGCAGGAAGAGTACCTTCTCTTGAAGATGCTATCAATAAGTATCTCCCGTAATGAAATAAAGTTTCCTGTAACTCTAAGTCAGTACTTCCCTTTTTTACGTTATTTAATCGTTCATCAGTTGGTTTATTTTGCAAACTATTGTCTGTAAATATGTCAAAGTCAACTCTATTGAACAAACTCTGGTGGTCAACAATATGTCTCTTTTCTATCTGATTTAAATTAAATTTTTTAATATGATTTAAATCTTTTATGTTTTGTAATTCATAATCATCATTATAATATGATGAATTAGAAACAATATATAATTGAAGTTCTTTTACACCTTTTAATGTTATAACATTGTTTTGCGAATTAATTGAACCTCCTGAATTTTTTATTTTGATTAAAGTCTCAAATCTAACTCCTTTTAATATTGGTGTAGGTTTTGAGTTAAATTTGCCATTACGCTGGGTTACTTCTCCTTTCATGACTAAAAAATCATCTTTTGAAAATGATTTAGCAGTGGGATATCCATCATCATCGTCTCTATGGAGTTTTAATGTTCCATTCAGACCATTTGGATGTTTGCTTTTGAATGAAACAATAATAGTTTTATCTTTTGCTGAAGCAAAAACCTTTTCTGAAACTACATATCCATCTACTTTATAATTAACCTCAATAAGAGCCTTGTTCAAATTAAGAGAACGCTTATAATTAGAAATATTATTATGTTTTAAATTTATTAGTAAATCTCCAAGTGTTTGATGAGATCTAACTACAGTCTTATTTGAAAATTTTTTTACTAGAAGTGAATCTACTTTTTGATTTTCTCCTTTAAAAAGTAATTCTCTAATTTCTCTAAGGTCTTCAGGAGTACCCTCTGGATCTCCCCATCCTAAATCTTTGGGCCAAAGTGAATCATCATTTAACTGAATTTTTTCATTTTTTGGATCACCGTAAACCATAGCACCTAGTCGACCATTTCCTATTGGCAGTGATTCTTCCCAGTTTTTTGCGGCTTGCTCGTACCAAAGTATATGTTCATTTTGCTTTGTTTTCAGTGGATTAGTTTTAGATTCTTTATAAAAAGTCGTTACTGCAACAAAAAAAAGGAAAGTTGATAGATATTTCATAACGCATCTATTTGAATATATTTAATCTAAAATTAGTTCAAAAACTAAGAATTGTAATATTTGGCTACTTTATTTTTTGTATAAAAATTTTTAAAAAGAGTTATTATTATATTTAGTAAGTAAATCAATTTTCTAACTTTTGGTGTATCTTAACTTATATATCAGTAAATAATTTTTAATGAATAAAAAATATAATAGCAGAAGGAGTTTTATTAAAAAAACATCGATTATTCCTGGAATAATGATTATACCCAGACACGTCCTAGGTGGTAAAGGATTTAAAGCTCCAAGTGATAAATTAAATATTGCTGGGGTAGGTGTAAGAAAATGGGGAATGGGATCTGGAAATGTAGATGCTTGTAGCGGAGAAAATATTGTTGCTTTGTGTGATGTCGATTATAAACAATCCGCGCCAACATTTAAAAAATATCCAAAGGCAAAGGTGTATAAAGATTTCAGAAATATGTTTGAAAAACAAAAAGATATCGATGCGGTTATTGTTGCTACACCAGATCATAATCACGCTATAATTACAATGATGGCAATAAAGTTAGGAAAGCATGTTTATTGTCAAAAACCTCTTACCCATACTGTTTTTGAAGCTAGGAAAATTACAGAAGCAGCAAGAGAGTACAAAGTACAAACACAGATGGGAAATCAAGGTAGATCTTCTGATGAAATAAGAAGCCTAAAAGAATGGATTAATGACGACGCAATTGGACCTGTTAGAGAAATTCATGCATGGACAGATAGACCAGTTGGCGGAAATCCTTGGGATACATTTGCCGTAAAAGCTAAGTCTAAAGAGAAACCTCCAGTTCCTGAAGGTCTAGATTGGGATCTTTGGCTAGGACCAGCTCCATATCGTGATTATCATCCGGATTACCATCCTTTATCCTGGAGAGCATGGTTAGATTTTGGAACTGGGTCCATGGGAGATATGGGTTGTCATATCTTGGATCCTTCTTTTTATGCTCTTGATTTAGGTTCTCCGTCTGAAATACAAGCAACATCTACTCATTGGATTCCTGAGATATCATCTCAAACATATCCCTCTGCTTCTATAGTAAGAATGAAGTTTCCAAAAAGGGGTAAACATCCTGAAGTCAATCTTACCTGGTCTGATGGACGAATTTTACCTCAAATCCCAGATGAATTTAAACCGGGTGAAAAGTTTACCCTGAGTGGAGCCATGCTAGTTGGTGATAAAGGAAAAATAATACACGATTCCCATGGTGCTAGTGGCTTAAGGATCTTGCCTGAACAGAAAATGAATGAATATGTGAGACCAAAAAAAACTATCCCACGAGTAAAAACATCTCATGAAGGCGATTGGATACGTGCTTGTAAGGATGGAAAGCCTGCCTCATCAAATTTTGAATATGGAGGACCCTTAACTGAAATGGCTCTTTTAGGAATGATTGCTATACGTCTTAAAGACCAAAGATTAATTTGGGATTCCAAAAACATGAAGTTTACTAATAATGAAATGGCAAACGAGTTAGTTCATAAGAAATATAGAAAAGGCTGGTCCCTTTAAGATTTGCATATTCTTCATGTTAATTGATTTATAGTTAATATATTTCTTAAAAAAAAGCGAATGGGTATAAGAGGAAAATCCTTTGTCAATAAAAAAAATAATGTTTAAGTCCCAAAAATATTTTTTAGTATTAATTTTTCTATTTAGCGCTCTAATGGGAAAATGTCAAACAACCTATTCTTCATATGTAGAATCACCTTTTCCTGATTTAGATACATTAGCAACTAATGATTGGTGGAATCGTAAAAGGAGTAAGATTATTGATATGAAGGTGCCCAGAGATAAAGTTGTAGCTTTTGGGATTTACACTGTTTCAAATAATACACTAAAGCTATCAGCACAGCTTTTCCCTCTATATCCAAAAGAAAGTAAGATTGTAAAATTGCACTTATATTTAAATGATAACTGGAAAGAAGTTCAATCTAAAAAAATTAATGAGATAGGGTGGTCAACCTTATTTAGGATTGAAAATTGGGATATGAGTCAATCTATCAAATATAAAATAACTCACGGGCAAGAAGCCTTTTTTGAGGGTATTATTAGAAAAAATCCTGTTGAAAAAAGTGAAATAACTATGGCAGCATTGTCGTGTAACAGTAACAAAGACAGGGGTGATCGAGATGAATATGTCAGAAATATAAATGCCTTGAATCCAGATATCATTTTTTTTGCTGGAGACCAGTCCTACGATCATAGAGAACATACCGCTGCATGGTTAAAATTTGGTATGCAATTCAGAGAAGTTTTTAGAAACAGACCTTGCATTACTATCCCTGATGATCACGATATTGGGCAAGGTAATCTTTGGGGTGAAGGGGGTAAAAAATCTATGTTGAAGGACGGAAGTGATGGAGGCTATTATTTTAACCCTGAATATGTCAAAATGGTAGAGAGAGCACAAACAGCACATCTACCCGATGCTTATAATCATGTTCCTATAGAACAGAATATCAAAACTTACTTCACTAGCTTGAAAATTGGAGGGGTAGATTTTGCAATTATTGAAGATAGAAAATTTAAGTCAGGACCAAATGGGAAAGTACCTCAACAAGGTCCAAGGGCGGACCATATCAATGACCCCAATTACAATCCTGATACCATAAATTTACCTGAATTAGTCTTGCTTGGAGATTTACAACATCAATTTTTGGAAGAATGGGGAGGTGACAAAAGCTCTAAAATGAAAGCTGTTCTTTCTGCTACAGGTTTTTGTGGAGGAGCGCATTTACATGGTAAAGCAAGTAATCGTCTTCATGCGGATTTAGATTCTAATGGATGGCCTCAACATGGAAGAAACAGTGCTTTAAGCCTCATCAAAAAAGCTGGTGCAATTCATATAGCTGGAGACCAACATCTGCCAACTGTGATTCGTCACGGCATAGAAGTATTTGATGACGGTCCTTGGGCCTTTGTTGTTCCTGCAATTGTAAATAATTACTACAGTAGATGGTGGTGGCCTAAAGATGAAATGGCTGGTGAAAATAGCAATGAAATTCTCCCATGGACGGGTCGTTATCTTGATGGTTTTAAAAATAAAATTACCATGCATGCCTATGCTAATCCTGATTCTGAATCAAATGGAGCAGGATTTGGATTTATAAGATTTAATACTGAAAAAAATGAAATTACTTTTGAATGCTGGCCCAGAAATGAAAATGTAACAAATTCTAATGCTAAGCAATTTAGAGGTTGGCCCATAACTATAAAATTATAGAGCCTAAAAAAGTTACACATAAAGGCCATTTGAATGAATTTATAGATCTATTCAAAAGATTAAAAGAATTATCTCCACTTCTCAATTTCCACTTTAATAGGAACAATTACTTCTTGATTTAAACAAACTAATTTTTGTTTTGCTAACTTAATTTTGAAAATTGTAAATTGTTTTGTGATTAATCGCTTTAAATTTTAAATAATGTTTTTTTATAATTCGTTGAGATACAATTTTAAAATAATTCTATTGAGAATTATTATTATTGGAATTATTTTTAGTAACAATGAAATTTTTTCACAAAAAAAAATAAACTCTAGATATACTGATGATATTAATTGGGAAAACCCCGAGTGGGAAAATCCTGAAATATTTGAAATCAATAGAGAGAAACCTAGAGCTACTTTCTATAGCTATAAATCATCTCAAAAAGCGATTGAAAATTCAAGTTGGAAAAATTCAGATTACTATAAATCATTAAATGGTGATTGGTATTTTTTTTATTCAGAAAACATAAAATCAAGACCACAAAAATTTTATAATAAAAATTATGATTATTCAAGTTGGGACTTAATTGAAGTTCCTTCTAATTGGGAGTTAAAAGGATACGGCACACCTTTTTACACAAATATAAAATATATGTTCCCTGCTAATCCCCCACATATTCCTCACAATTTTAATAATAATGGCTCGTACATTAAATTTTTTGATATCCCCAAAGACTGGGCAAACAAGGATGTTTATCTCCATTTTGAAGGTGTAAGTGGAGCTATGTATGTTTGGCTAAATGGTAATTTAGTTGGTTATAACGAAGGAAGTAAAACACCTTCAGAATTTAATATCACTGATTATTTGGTAAATGGAGAAAACAAGCTATCAATTCAAGTTTTAAGATGGTCTGATGCTAGTTACATGGAAGATCAAGATTTTTGGAGGTTATCAGGGATTGAGAGAAGTGTATATCTCCGTTCTGAAAATAATGTTAGTATTACTGATCTTCAGGTAAAATCTGATTTAGTAAACAATTATGAGGATGGTGATTTTAACTTAAAAATAGATGTTAAAAATAAGGACTCCAAAATCTACGAAAGAGAAATTGAAATTAAATTGATTGAAAACAATGAAGAGGTTTATAAAACCAAAAAAATAGTCAGTTTAAGTCCTGGTAATAATGCTATAAATTTCAAAAAAATATTAAAAAAAATAAAGTCTTGGAGTGCTGAAACTCCTAATTTATATGACCTTTTAATTGAATTAGAAGGTAGTCCCATTCAAGTGATTAATATTAAGATTGGTTTTAGAAATATTAAAATTGAAAAGAATCAACTTTTTGTAAACGGAAAACCTATTCTTATTAAAGGAGTTAATCTTCATGATCACGATCAAAAAACTGGCCATACTGTCTCTGAGGACCTTTTAATAAAAGATTTAGAATTAATGAAAAAGAATAATATTAACTCAATAAGATGTAGTCATTACCCAAAAAACCCCTTTTTTTATAGAATGTGCGATAAGTACGGCTTTTATGTTGTTGATGAAGCTAATATCGAAACTCATGGCATGGGAACCACAAACCAAGGGCTTGAAAATAACCCAGATAAGCAGAGTAAACACCCAGCTTATTTAAAAAATTGGGAAAAAATGCATCTAGATAGAACTATAAGAATGTTTGAAAGGGATAAAAATTATCCATCTATAATTATTTGGTCATTAGGAAATGAGGCTGGAAATGGAAGAAATATGTTTAAAACATACGAATGGTTAAAAAATAATGATTCTTCAAGACCAGTTCAATACGAAGGTGCTACAAAATTTTCAAATACTGATATTCAAGCTCCTATGTATCATACAATTGAGATGATAAAAAAATATGCAGAAAACAAACCATCAAGACCATTAATTCTATGTGAATATGCACATGCAATGGGTAATAGTGTTGGTAATCTTCAAGATTATTGGGATGTTATTGAATCTTATGATGTATTACAGGGTGGATTTATTTGGGATTGGGTAGACCAAGGTATTTTAACTGAGAATGAAAATGGTGAAAATTTTTGGGCATATGGAGGAGATTTGGGTGGTGAAAATTTTCAAAATGACAAAAATTTTTGCAATAATGGTCTTGTAAATCCTGATAGAACATCTCATCCTTCTCTTCAAGAAGTTAAAAAAGTCTATCAGAGTATAAAATTTAACTTTGATAATCTAAAATCAAAAACAATAAAAATTTCAAATCATTATGATTTTAAAAATTTAAATGAATTTTATTATGAATGGGAGATTTTAAAAAATGGAGAAAAAATATTAGATGGATATATAAATGAATTTGATCTTGATCCGCAAAAAACAAAATCAATTACACTTGATATTCCAAATATTGATTATAGTAATGAATATTTTCTCAATATCTATGCCAGAAAGAAAAAATCAAGTGCCCTGGTTCCAAAAAATTATATTGTTGCTTATGAACAGTTTTTTATTGGTGGAAATAAAATTCCAGATAATAAAATATCTCAAGGACCAAATATCAAAATATCTCAAAATAAAAACACATTAAATCTGGAAGGTCAAAATTTTAATATTGTATTTAATAAAAAAAATGGATTATTAACTAAAATAGACTATGGTGATGGAAACATAATTGAACAAGGAATTAAAGCCAATTTTTGGCGTTCACCAACAGATAATGATTATGGATTTTTTATGCCATATAAACTTAAGGTATGGAAACAGGCATCAAACACGCAATCTTTAAAAAGTTTTAAATTTAAAAATCTAAAAAAGGGGGGGGTTGAAATAAAATCTAAATATTTTTTACCTAGTGTTAAAGGATTCGTTGAACTTACCTATAATATAAATTTAATGGGTAAAATAAATATTAATACTTCTCTTTCTGAAATATCACCCAAACTTCCAATAATACCAAAATTTGGAACTAACTTAATAATTAATAAACAATACGAAAAGGTTACTTGGTATGGACGTGGTCCCCACGAAAACTATCAAGACAGAAAAACCTCTTCCCTTATAGGTATTTATGATTGTAATGTCTCAGATTTATATTATCCATATATAAGACCCCAAGAAAATGGAAATAGAACAGATACAAAATGGATAACTTTTACTAACATAAAAGGAAACGGAATAATCATTGAAGCATCAAAAAAATTTGAATTTAGTGCACATAATCAGAAGAATGAGGACTTTGATGGAGGCAAAGAAAAATCTCAAAGACATACAACTGATATTTTAAAAAGACCTATTGTAAATATAAATATTGACTATAGGCAAATGGGTGTTGGTGGAGATAATAGCTGGGGATTTCTACCTCACAAAAAATATCAAATCAAAGCAGAGAATATTTCATTCAATTATTCTATTTCACCAAACAAGACAAAATAATTTTATCCTTTTTGATACTGCGCTTTTAAAATATGCTTTTTGGATCCTGCAATTCCAGGATATTTATTTTTAAGTACTTCATATTCTGGATTTACTACGTGATCTCCCCAAATTTCAAGCATAAACTTTAGGTTTTCCTCATTTTCTGGGTATTGACCCTTATCATCAGTTTTTAAAATCCAATCCTCTAGTACTTTTGCATGTGCTTTAAGTATTGATTCGTATTCCTTTTCAGAGGCTAAATTTTTTAGTTCAAAAGGATCATTTACAATATCATATAATTCTTCACTGGGTCTAAAATCAGATAAAAATCGTTCTTGTACTGAATTTAAATTTCCCTGTTCTTTTAATTTTCTCATGGTTTTCACAAATTCTACTCCGTTAACATCCATATAGGTGGGCTGAGTGTAGGGTCGGTCGGTCATAAAGTTTTTTATATATTTAAAGTTTTTTGACCGAACAGAACGGATTCTGTCAATTGTAAAATCGCAGCGGTCTCTTGTTGAAATTACATATTCACGAGGATGATCTGAGAATAAATTTCTACCTTCCATAAAATCAGGAATTTCAATTTCAGCTATAGCTAAAGAAGTAGTTCCTATATCCAAGCCACTTACTAATTCACCATTACAAGTCCCTTTTAAAATAGGCTTATATTGGTTCGTAAAATCTGCAACAATTAAAGGTACATGCAAGCCCCCTTCATATAAAAACTGTTTATTTCTAGTGATTCGCATTCCATGATCCGAGAAAAAGAATACTATCGTGTTATTTAAAACCTTATTCTCTTTAAGTCCCTTGATAATTTCACCTACCCTTTGATCTGTAATCTGTATTGCATCATAATGCTTTGCATACTCCTCAATTAAAACTGGATCATTTGGTAAATAGGGAGGTAACTTAATTTTGGATCGTTCTACAGGAGATGAAATGTTATTAAGAAATTTTTTTTTGAAGATCTCTTTACCACCAGACAATTGTATTTGACCGAAGAAGGGTTGCCTTTTAATCAATTCAGAAAAATCGATGGGCAAACCTAATTTACCATACAAAGGATGTACTTTATATTCCTGAGTATAAAGGCTATATCGATTATAGCTAAAATTATAATCATCCTTTCCATTATTGAATGTGAAGTAACCTGATTTTTTAAAAATTTCTGGAATCGTCTTAAACTCTTTGGGTAATTTAATTTCAGATTCTGGTGTCCTAGAACTGTGATGATTATGAAGTCCCAATGTTGTAGCCATCACCCCTGTAATGATGGTTGACCTAGTCGGGGAACAAACTGGAGACGGCATAAAAGCATTAGTGTATAAAACTCCATTTTTAGCAAGTTTATCAATATTTGGAGTTTCAATTAATGTCTCTCCATATGCCCCCATAAGTGGTGCAGTGTCTTCGAGGTATACCCAAAGAATATTTTTCTTTTTTAAGTCGAAAGACTTGGGACTATTACAAGAAAGTAAACCAAAAAAAACAGTTATAAGAAATGGATTAATTTTATACATAAATAAAATGTTTAAGTTCTATTATT
>Ga0163111_10002226_pt1 | contig 12228 bp, 12 predicted proteins | sample CRUFie1St18metaG_FD_109645 | JGI IMG/M metagenome (GOLD analysis project Ga0163111, IMG submission 109645) | Marine microbial communities from the Costa Rica Dome - CRUD Field 142mm St18 metaG | ecosystem: Environmental > Aquatic > Marine > Oceanic > Photic zone | place: Costa Rica: the Eastern... | reverse complement strand
GCATCTGGCCTACAGCACCGAGCAACAGAGCGCGCAACTGGCCAAGCTGGGCGCACAGGCGTCGGTGAACCCCTACTACCACTACATTCTCTCCGAGGCCTACTCGGGAGACTGGCTCGGTCCCGACCGCGCGGCACAGATGACCCGACTGGGGTCACTTGAGCGCAACGGCGTGCCGCTGACCCTCCATTCGGATGCGCCCATGGCCCCCCTGTCTCCACTTACCTTGGTGTGGGCAGCGAGCGAACGCGAGACCATCAGTGGCGCCGAGGGCCTGAAAACAGAGCGACTCTCGCGAGCCTCGGCACTGAAAGCAGTGACCTCGGGTGCGGCAGCTGTGATGGGTCGGGAGAATGAAATCGGGTCAATCCGCGCGGGCAAACGCGCGGACTTCGTGGTGCTCGAGGCGGACCCCATGACCGTGCCCGGCAATGCGCTGCGGCAGATTAAGGTGAAAGCAACGGTGTTTGCGGGGGAACCCTACCCCACACCGTAATCAGCCGTACTGCTTATCCGCCACGAAGGGGTTGCTGATGCGCTCCTGCCCGAAGGTCGAGTCCGGCCCGTGGCCGGGGACAAAGCGAATATCGTCACCGATCGGAAAGAGCTTCTCGCGAATCGAGTGAATCAGCTGCTCGTGATTCCCCATGGGAAAATCCGTGCGGCCAATCGACCCGGCAAAGATCACGTCGCCTACCCAGGCAAGCTGTGTTTCCCGGTGCAAAAACACCACATGCCCCGGGGTGTGACCCGGGCAATGAATGACCTCCAGCGTCTGCTCACCCACGGTGACTGTATCTCCATCCTCTAACCAGCGATCCGGCGTGAAGGGCTCCGCTTTCGGAAAGCCGGCCATCTCACACCACTCAGGGAGTTTGTCGATCCAGAAGCTGTCGCCCTGCTCGGGACCCTCCATGGGCACCGTCAGCTTCTGACGCAGTACATCTGCTGCGGCGCAGTGATCCATATGCCCATGGGTGAGCAGGATTTTCTCCACGGTGGCGTCCATTTTTGTGACGGCCGCCTCGATGCGCTCAATGTCACCACCTGGGTCGACGATCGCCGCGAGACCTGTCGCCTGGCACTGGATGATTGAACAGTTCTGTTGGTACTGCGTGACAGGCACAACCTGCACTTTCAAGCTCATGCGGCCGCTCCTGTTGTCTGGGGCTCCTCAAGGTCACCGTCATGATCAGCGTTGGGGTCGAGGTAGATCTCCTGATCGAGCTGGCCTTCCTGATGCGCGACGATGGTGGCCACGGTGGCGTCCCCTGTGACATTCACCATGGTGCGCACCATGTCGAGGAACCGATCCACACCGATAATCAAGGCAACGCCCTCCACCGGCAGTCCCGACTGCTGGAGCACCAGTGCCAGCGTAATCAGCCCGACACCGGGTACCGCTGCGGTACCGATCGATGCGAGAGTCGCGGTCAGCACCACCATGAGGATTTGTCCACTGGTCAGATCCACGCCGTAGACCTGAGCGATGAAGACGGTGGCGACCCCCTGCATGATGGCGGTGCCATCCATATTGATGGTGGCGCCCAGCGGCACCGAAAAGCCGGCAACGCTTTTACTCACACCCAGGCGCTTTTCCACGGTGCGCAGGGTGATCGGCAGCGTGGCACCGGAGGATGCGGTCGAGAAGGCAAAGGCCCAGACCCTGCGCATCTTCTGCAATAGCGTCACAGGGCTTAGCCCGGTCAGGGTTTTGAGCAGGCTCGCATAAACCACCAGGCCATGGAACAGCAACACGCCAAGCAAGGTGAAGAAGTAAGCCGCCAAATCAATAATGGTGCCGAAGCCCATCGTGGCGAACAGCTTGGTTAGCAGCGCAAACACGCCATAGGGTGCGAGCTCGATGAGGATGCCCACCATCTTCATCACAATCACTTCCATGTCGCGGAACCAACTGGCAATGCGCTCCCCGGCGTCGCCTGCGCGGGTCAGGGCAAAACCCACCAGCAGGGCGAACACAATCACCTGCAGCATCTGCCCCTCTGCCATCGCTTTGAACGGGTTGCTGGGGAAGATGTTCACCAGGGTATCTGTGAGAGGCGGTGGTGCCTTGGCCTCGTAGGCCGCCGAGGCCATTGCCTCAACGCCCTTGCCAGGGCCAATCAGTAACGCTGCACTCAGGCCCAGCGTGACCGCCACACAGGTGGTAAATAAGTAGAGGCCGATGGTGCGACCCGCAATAGACCCCATCCGGCTGCTCGCACCGAGTGAGCTCATGCCGCAAATGAGCGACACCATGACCAGCGGCACGACCAGCAGCTTCAGCGATGCGATGAAGACCCTGCCCACGACGTCGAAGAGGCCCAGTATCAAGCCGTTCTCGATAAACGCGTGTATCCCGCCCGCTGGATCGAGGGCACCCATCAGCCACTCAAGCAGGGAACCGAGGGCGATACCCGCCACCATGGCGAGCAAGATGCGATTGGTCAGGGACATGCTATTCCTCGCAGGTTTCCGGATGCCAGGCGGTCACAGCCACATCGGCGCAGGCATTACAGGGTGAGGCGTAATCGGCGACCTCACCTGTGCTCCGCCGGGCACAGACTGGGTCATAAATCATGGTGCAGACCTTGGGTCGCTCGGCGTCACAGGCCTGCCAGTCGCTCCCAGCGACCGACCCACCATCGCGGCTAGGTGAAAACGCATTGCAACCCAGCATCAGGGATGGGAGCAGGGCGAGAAAAAAGCGGGGCAACCGGCTGATACGCATCGCGCTATTGTAGGGAATCGCCCCGGCAATGCACCCCCCGGTCTCTCAGCCCAGCGACTCCCGCCGCGCGACCAACTCATCAATACGCGCGTTCAAAGCTGACGATGTCTGCGCGACGCGGAGCGGTGCGCAGGCGCGAGCGAGGCGCTCGGTGGTCTCCGCCGTCATGGCCGGCACCTGCCCGGCAATCCCCTTCATGTCGTCGAGCCGACCCCAGCAATTGAGTGCGATATCACACCCTGCTGCCAGCACGGCCACAGCACGGCTCGGTATGTCACCTGATAACGCTTTCATATCGAGATCATCACTGATCAACAAACCTTCGAAACCGACGCGCTGGCGGATTTGCTCCTGAATCACGGTGGCAGAGACACTGGCGCAGTACTCAGCATCCCAGGCCTCATAAATCACGTGTGCGGTCATGGCCATGGACGCGTCACTCAAAGCAGTAAAAGGCCCAAGATCGGCGGCTAACTCACTGTCACTCGCCGTCACTCTGGGCAGTGATTCGTGTGAATCACTGAGTGCCCGGCCATGTCCAGGGATGTGTTTGATGACGCCCGCCACACCGGCGAGCTGTAAGCCGGCAAGACAGGCTTGTCCCAGCTGGGCCACGATCTCCTGCGCATTAGCGAAGGCGCGATCACCAATGATGTCGTGCGCATCGGGCTGCGGCACATCCAACACCGGCGCACAGGTGACGTTGATACCCATCGTCGCCAGCTCCAGACCGAGGGCCTCGTAATTGCATTGCACTCTTGCGATGGCACGATCAAGGTGCATCGAAGTATGGGATTCCGATACCTGCGCCAATGCGGCCGCCGCAGGCCACCCCCGCCAGTGCGGCGGCCCCAGGCGGGCGATTCGCCCTCCCTCTTGATCAATCAGAACCGGCAAGTTGTCTCGCCCGTCCAGATCGCGCAGGGAATCCGTCAAGGCACGCAGTTGCTGGGGGTTATCAATGTTGCGAGCGAACAAGATGTAGCCCGCGGGATTGGCGTCTTTGAAAAACGCCTGCTCGTCCACAGTCAGGGACACCCCGGACAAACCAAAGATCACCGGGAGCATCAATCAGTGCCCCCCATCGCGATTGGCAAGGGTTTTGGGAAATAGGTGATAGACCAACTCACACTCCCCCTTGGCATTGAGAGCCTGCGACCATTCGTCGATGCGGATCGAGAGCTCCGCCCACCCCGCCGTGGGGAGATTGTCGAGCGTGCCAGGGCCGACAAGGAAATTGACCAGTTCCGTAAACGCCGGGTTGTGACCCACTAGCGCGAGACTGTCGGTGCCATCCGGTTGTGCCGCTATCCACCGCAGCACCTCCCGGTAATCAAAGGTGTAGAGCGCGGGTGCCGTAATGCCATGATGCACTTCCAGCCCCACCCAGTTTCGTTGCACGGCGCTGAAAGTCTGCTGTGCCCGCTCCGCAGGACTCACATAAAAGGTCATGGGCGCCAGACGGGCACTCAATGCTGCGCCCATCCGGGGTGCATCGCGCCGCCCCCGTCCATTCAATGGCCGCTCGCTGTCGCTCAAAGACGGGTCATCCCAGCTCGATTTGGCGTGTCGCAGCAAATAGAGGTTCTTCACGCGCGCTTCTCTTGAGACCCTCGATATTAGGGGTATTGGCCCATCAAATCGGCTGCAGCCTCAACACCTAACAATACATCCAGTGCGGCCTTCTCATCGTCGACCACTTCAATGAAATCAGTGTTGTGTAAATCGATCAACTGCCGCGACCCCAGCTGCTCGGTGAACCAGGTCAACAGACCTGACCAGAACGCGCTGTCGACCAACACCATAGGGCGACGCACCCCGCGATCGGTATGAAACGCCACCAGAAGCTCCAGGAGCTCGTCCACAGTGCCAAAGCCCCCCGGGAAGATCACAAAGCCCCGAGAGTAGCGAGTGAGCATCAGCTTGCGGCTCGAAAAATGATGAAAGTGAAGCTGGTGGGTCAGATGCGGATTGGGCGTTTGCTCATAAGGCAGCTCGATATTGAGCCCTACCGACACCCCGCCGGCCTCTACGGCCCCGCGATTCACCGCTTCCATGATGCCGGGCCCACCGCCGGTCAGCACCGGCACCCCGGCACGACCCAGCCACGTTCCCAACCGCTCGGCGCACTGATAGGCGGCTTCATTGGGGGGTGTTCGCGCACTGCCAAAGACCGTGATGCCAGAGGCCATGGTACCGAGCAGACTCATGGCCTCGCCCAAATCACCATTGATCTGGTTCCAGAGCTCGGCATCGGCTGCCGAGGGGTTCGCTTCAGGATTCGATGACATCAAATAGCAGTAAAAGGTTGTCCAATTAGATCAGCGCTCCCGGGTTGAGTTCTGCTCGCAATCCACCATCAAAGCCCTGTGCGGGTATGCAGCACGTCGCCAGATCAGGCGCCGTCGATCAGCAAATGGTATTTCTTTTTGCCGAAGCGGACGAGAAAGAAGCGCCCGTGAATTGCCCGCTCGGGTGACAAAACGGCCTCACAGGGCACCGTTGGGCCACCGGTGACAGGCTGCCCGTTGATCAATACCGCCTCGCGAGCCAGCGCGTCTTTAATCTGCTTGCCGGCCGCCACGCCAACCTGCGCTAACAGCTGGGTCAGCGTGGGAGGAAGGTCTGCGCGGTTAAGGGTGTCTGTAGGCAAGCCATCCATCGCCAGCTGCTCCAGATCCGCCTCACCCAGATCACTCAAATCTCCGGAAAACAGTGCCTCGGTGATGCGCTCGGCGGCCGAGAGGCCTGCCTTACCATGCACGAGCCGGGTCACCTCTTGGGCCAGCACTCGCTGCGCCTCCGGTCGACCCGCCCGCTCGGCATCCTCTTTTTCGATCGCCGCGATCTCGTCGATGGAAAGAAAGGTGAAATACTTGAGGAAGCGATAAACGTCAGCGTCTGCCGTGCCGAGCCAGAACTGGTAGAAGGCATAGGGAGAAGTTCTGCTAGCATCGAGCCAGATGGTGCCGGACTCCGTTTTACCAAACTTGGTGCCGTCGGCCTTGGTGACCAGCGGCAGGGTCAGCCCAAACACCTGCGCCCCGTGGAGGCGACGCGTCAGATCAATGCCGCCGGTGATGTTGCCCCACTGATCAGAGCCGCCAATCTGAAGACCGCAGCGGTGCAATCGATACAGCTCCGAGAAGTCATAAGACTGCAGAATCATGTAGCTGAATTCGGTAAAGCTGATGCCCGCACCTTCGCGGTCTAACCGCTGGCGCACCGATTCCTTGCCGATCATATTGTTGACTGAAAAATGCTTGCCCACGTCTCTCAGGAAATCGAGCACATTGATGTCGGCCGTCCAGTCGAGATTGTTCACCACCAGCGCCGGATCATCGCCATTAAAATCAACAAACTGGCTGACCTGCTCGCGGATTTTCTCGACCCACCCACCGACAATCTCCGGGGTGTTGAGCTGGCGCTCGGCCGCCTTGAAGCTGGGATCTCCAATCAGACCCGTCGCGCCACCCACCAGCGCGATAGGGCGGTGGCCCGCCTCCTGAAAACGACGCAGCACCAGTAGCGGCACGAGTGAGCCGATGTGCAGGCTGTCGGCCGTGGGGTCGAATCCACAATATAACGTGCGCGGCTCAGCCGAGAGCCATTCTTCGATCGCATCCTCACCCGCCACCTGAAAAATCAGATCACGCGCTCGCAGGTCGGCTAGAAGTTCACTGGACATGTCGGCTATGAGGTCTCTGGCAAAAATGCGTCAAAAGACAGTTGAGCTAAAGCGAAGCGCGAGTATCCCATAAACCAGCTGCCGTGGGGCCGGGAGCATTGCCACACCAATCCGGCACGTCTGTTGTCCGAACGCCCGTTGCAGCCGTATATAATGCCGAGCACGCCGACGCGACGACGAGACACCATGCCTCGTAAACCTGCCCCACGAGGGGCGACACCACTGACTCCGCCCACCAAGCCGATGCACCACCGGCCCCTGATCTGGGTGGCGACTGTAGGCTCCCTACTGTTGGTGATTGGCCTGTCCTTGTCGGGCCCGCAAGATAGCACTCCTCCACCACCCAACGACCCCGCGCTGGCGGTACTCAACGAGGGTGTGCCGGTCGCCGCAGTGGGCCCGGAGCAGGCGGCCGAGACTATCGAGACGGCTCCGCCCGAGCCACTCTGGGATGATTTCACCGTGCGGGATGGCGATAACCTGAGTTTGATTTTTAGTCGTGCTGGATTTACCGACACCGATCTTTTCAGGGTCGCAAACGGCAACAACGACCGCTCCCTGAAGCGCATTTACCCCGGAGAAACCATCGGCTTTCAAACCGATGACGAGGGCGAGCTGCAGGCATTGCGGCACCAGCAGTCGCCGCTACTGACCACCACGTATGTTCGCGATGACGATCGGTTTATCGCTTCCGATCAAACGAGAGAGCCCGACCGCATCGCCCGGGACGTGTCGATGACCATCGACAGCTCGCTGTTTATCGCCGGCACCGATGCGGGACTCAGCGATGCAATGATCATGGAATTGGCGGGCATTTTCGGCGGCGTGATCGACTTTGTCCTCGACCCACGCCCTGGCGATACGATTCACGTGCTGTACGAGGAGCTGATGCTCGATGGCGCGCGATTTGATGATGGCCCCATTCTGGCAGCCAGTTTCACCAACCGGGGAGAGACCTTCGAGGCCTATCGCTACACCGACTCAGAGGGCGACACCAGCTACTACAACGAGTTGGGCGTGAGTATGCGCAAGGCCTTTTTACTTGCGCCGTTGGACTTCACTCGGGTGAGCTCAAACTTCAACCCGAACCGATTGCACCCCATTTACAAAACCCAGCGACCGCATCGCGGTACCGACTACGCCGCACCGCGGGGAACACCAGTTTACGCCGCAGGTGACGGGCGCGTGACTGAAGCGGGATACACCCGGCCCAACGGCAACTATGTGTTTATCCAACATGGCGAACAGTTCGAAACCCATTACCTGCACCTGCATCGGCTGAGAGTGAATAAGGGCGCCCGGGTAAAGCAGGGAGAAATCATTGGCACCGTTGGCTCTACCGGTGCCGCAACCGGACCCCACCTCCACTACGAGTTCCTCGTCAACGGCGTGCATCGTAATCCCCGCACTGTGCACAAGATTCTGCCGAAAGCCCGGTCGCTGCCCGAGGAGGAACTGCCGCGATATCTCGCCTCAATCCGCCAACCCACCCAGCAGCTAGCGAGTCTGCGCAACGCAAAACAATTGGCTCTGGCAGAGTGAGTAACGCGACCTTTATCGGGCTGATGTCCGGGACCAGTGCCGATGGTATTGATGCGGTACTCATCTCCACCGACTCTGAACAAAGTAAGCTGATTCACTCCCATCACCAGCCAATGCCCGATGCACTCCGCGCGGCCATTCTGGCCTTCCGCGAGTCGGGGTCTGACGAGCTGCATCGCCTAGCCACGCTGGATGGGAAGTTAGCCGACGAGTACGCCGAGGCGGTGCAAGCGTTATTACAATCAGCAGGTTTTGATGCGGCAGCCGTGACGGCGATTGGTTGCCATGGACAAACCCTGCGCCACTACCCACAGGGAGACACGCCCTACACGCTGCAAATTGGGGACCCGAACCGCCTCGCCGAGCGCACCGGCATCACCGTCGTGGCGGATTTCCGGCGCCGCGATATGGCCGCTGGTGGTCAGGGCGCGCCATTGGTCCCCGCGTTTCATCAGGCGCGATTAGTCAGCCCTGGTGTGGCGAGCGGCATCGCCAATATCGGGGGCATCGCCAATATCACGCTGGTCTCCGCAGAGGGTGATGTCAGCGGCTGGGATACCGGCCCGGGCAATACGCTCATGGATAGCTGGATTGCACATCATCGGGACGTCCCCTTTGATCAGGACGGCGCTTGGGCTGCCTCGGGCACGGTGATTGAGTCCCTGCTGCAGGGCCTGCTTGAAGATCCCTACTTTTTAAAAAGCGCCCCAAAAAGCACGGGGCCCGAATACTTTCATCTCGACTGGTTGGCTCGGCACCTAAGTGGCACCGAAGCCCCCGAGGATGTGCAACGGACACTGGTGGAACTCACCGTAGAAAGCCTCGCGCGGGGACTGGAACAGGCGCCAGTGGGTGTTGTGCGCGTGTGTGGCGGCGGTGCTCGCAACGCGGTGCTACTAGAGCGACTCGACCAGCGCCTCGAACATATTGACGTGACCACTACCGACGCCATCGGCGTCGATCCGCAGTGGGTGGAGGCGTGGGCTTTCGCCTGGCTCGCCGAGCAAACACTCGCCGGCCTGCCCGGCAACGTCCCGGCAGTGACCGGGGCAGCAGGCGCAAGAGTGCTTGGCGGCATTTTCCCCGCCTGAGCGCGAGACGTTGGACCCTCAGCGGGACAGACAGCGGCGCCGTTTAAGGTTTGGGGCGTGTTACCCGGGGATCACCTCAGACCGAAGTCGAGACGGGATGTCCCGGTCACCCGAGTGCCGGCAGACCTGAATCAAGACGGGATACCTGAAGTCTTACTAGTCTTGGTAACAGCTGGGGCGGGGTCGCTGGATAAAGCTAAAAAGCTCAGATCGAGAAAGAGGCACCGCAACCACAGGTTGTGGTCGCATTGGGGTTGTTGACGACAAAGCGCGAACCCTCGAGGCCCTCGGAGTAGTCGACTTCGCTGCCCACCAGATACTGATAGCTCATGGCATCGATGAGTGCTGTGACCCCGTCGCGCTCCACCACCATGTCATCCTCACTGACAGCTTCGTCGAAAGAGAAGCCATATTGAAAGCCCGAGCACCCGCCGCCGGTGATGTACACACGCAGCTTGAGGCCGGGATTGCCCTCGTCTTCCACCAACGCACGCACCTTGCTGACTGCGTTATCGGTCAGGCGAATCTCGTTGGGATCAAACGCTTCAACGACGCTCATGGGTTCTCTCAAACACTGTCAGTGACAGAGGTGAAAAAGATGGAGGCAGTGTACCGGAAATCAACCCCGAGCATCGCGCTCGGGGCGAGTTCCGTCAAAGGTTACCTGCAACCACCTACTTAGCTAGAAGGTGTTGCCTCGGCAGCCTTGGCCTCTCGCTTGGCAGCCAGATCATCGGCCACATTGCTGGAATGGCGGAGCCCGCCGTTCACCTTGGCACCAGCAGCCATCTCGATGAGGTTGTAGTAGACGTCACCGTCGATCACGGCTTGCTCAGACAGGACGAGGCGCTCACTCGAGTGCAGGTCACCCTCTACTTTGCCGTTCACGGTAGCGTGGGGCACCTTGATTTCGCCGGCCACACGTCCGCCGGAGACGACGCGCAGCACTGCGTCGCCCGACGCCGCTTGAACCGACCCGTTGACCGTACCCTCGATATCGAGCTGGCCTGTAAAAGTGATATCCCCAGTGATGGTGGTTTCCGATGAGATCAGGGTGGTATTTCCTGATGATGCGCCAATTGCCATCGATTCTCTCCGATTACGCATGGTGTGACTCCTTACTCTCGTTCACTCTTCTTCTATTTCAGGGTTGTGATGACACACTCGCGTCCACCAGATCCTGCCAGGGGTCGCTACGTCGAACCGTTCTGCGAACAGGTTCCGTGAGCGTCACAACCGACTCAATTGTCTCCGGCACGAAGGCCTCAGGAAGAGAAATCACTACCTGAACCTGTTGTAAGTACCGGAATCGTAATGGGAATACACCAGATGCTGTTGCACTGTCAACCTCGTCAGCCGTGATCAGCACGGGTTCCGCGGGGCCTTGGCCCGTGATTTTCAGGCTTAGCTGTCCACGATACAGGGACTCACCACCCTCCCCTCGGTGGACAACCGCTGTCATGCGCCAGCGCTGCCACTCGGGTAAATAAGCTAGCTCAGGACGTCTCAGTACCACCGGCGCCTCGGCCTCCTCCGGCGCCAGCACGCCTCGATAAAACGCCAGCATGTCTTCCAGCGCGGCAATGTCAGCCGCCTGCTCGCTCAGGTCCCGCTGCAATTCGGCCACTGTCTGACGATCCGCTTCCGACTGGAGCTGAAGCTGACTGATCTGGTCCCTGAGTGCTGCTTCCCGGTCATCAGTCACCGGCAGCGGCGCGGCAAGGCGCAGCCCCCACCAGAGACCAGCCGCCACGCAAACGCTGAGCGTCAACAGCAGTGCCAGCAGGCGCCATCGCCATGCATGGGGGTGAACCCGCTTCACAACCGTTCGGTGCTGGTGGCGACTCATGGCTTACACGCTCGCCATTCAGGGTGCGAGAGCGATTCCTTGCAGGCCGGTCGTCTCGGGCTGATCCAGCATCAGGTTCATGGCCTGTACCGCCTGACCAGCTGCGCCCTTGACCAAATTGTCGATTGCGGACATGACTACCACCGTATCGCGACCCTGTGGCTGTGCCACCGAGAGCTGGCAGGTATTGGCGCCGCGTACGCTACGCGTTGCCGGGTGCGCCCCCTCTGGGAGCACGACAACCGCCGGCTCTGCCGCGAAGCGCGTCTCGAACAGAGACTGGAGATCGACATCGTTTGAGGTCAGCTTGGCGAACAGCGTTGCATGAATGCCGCGACTCATTGGAACAAGATGCGGCACGAAGGTCAGCTGCACCTGGCCACCTGTCATGTCGGCCAAGCCCTGCTCCATTTCGGGGAGATGTCTGTGACCGGCCACACTATAGGCAGCCAAACTCTCACCTGCCTCGGTGAGCAAACTGCCGAGTTTGGCTTGCCGGCCGGCACCACTGACCCCTGACCCGCAGGAAGCAATCAATCCACTGGCATCGATCACGCCCGCCTCGAGTAGCGGCAGGAATCCCAATTGCACCGCAGTGGGGTAACAGCCGGGGCAGGCGACTAATTGGGCGGCCCGGATCGCGTCGCGATTAATTTCGGCCAATCCATAAACCGCCTCGGCGCAGAGCTCGGGTGCCGCGTGGGTCTCGCCGTACCAGCGCTCCCAAACGGTCACATCGCGCAGGCGAAAGTCAGCAGACAGGTCGACCACACGAAGCCCCTGCTCCATCAGCGCCGGGACTTCGCGCATCGCGACGTTGTGGGGCGTCGCAAAGAACACCAAATCGCAGGCTGAGTAGTCTGCTTTAGCCGGGTCTGTGAAGGTCAGATCGCAGGCGCCCAACAGGCTCGGGAACAGATCGTCCAGGCGGCGGCCGGCCTCACCCCGTGAGGTGATAAGAGATACCGTGACGCCCGGGTGACGCAGGAGAAGCCGCAACAGCTCCACACCTGTGTATCCGGTTCCGCCGACCACTCCGACCCTGATCATTTTCGCGCCTGCTTCTGTTAGTGTTGCGGGGCGCGTACTGTCTCACGATCGATCGCGCAGTGTCATGGTCGGGCGGGCTTTTTACCAAAGCGCAAAAGGACAGCCACATGCTGTGGATACAGGGCTTTCACGTCATCTTTGTCGTCTGCTGGTTTGCAGGTATCTTCTACCTGCCCCGCATCCTCGTTTACTACGCCCAAAGCCCCGACGCTGAAACCAAGGCCGTGCTGGCGGTGATGGCGCGCAAGCTGTACCGCTTCGTCACTCCCTTTATGGT
>Ga0163111_10002225_pt1 | contig 12228 bp, 13 predicted proteins | sample CRUFie1St18metaG_FD_109645 | JGI IMG/M metagenome (GOLD analysis project Ga0163111, IMG submission 109645) | Marine microbial communities from the Costa Rica Dome - CRUD Field 142mm St18 metaG | ecosystem: Environmental > Aquatic > Marine > Oceanic > Photic zone | place: Costa Rica: the Eastern... | reverse complement strand
GTTATTGGAGGAGGAAATATATTTAGAGGCGTTCAGGCAGAGCAAGGAGGAATGGACCGAACTCACGGAGACTATATGGGCATGCTGGCAACTATGATCAATTCAATGGCGCTTCAGTCAGCCTTAGAATCCAATGGTGTCCACACCCGACTTCAATCCGCTATTGAAATGAAGGAAATCGCAGAGCCATTCATTCGAAGAAAAGCAGTGAGACATTTAGAGAAAGGTAGAGTAGTGATATTTGGTGCTGGTACCGGAAACCCATTTTTCACAACAGACTCGGCAGCCTCGCTTCGAGCAATTGAAATAAATGCAGACGTAATTTTGAAAGGAACACGGGTAGATGGCATTTACTCTGCGGACCCTGAAAAAAATGAGAATGCGACTAAATATGACTCAATTACCTTTGACGAGGTATACAAAAAAGGATTAAATGTAATGGATCTTACAGCATTTACCTTGTGTAAAGAAAATAATCTTCCAATTATAGTTTTTGATATGGACACCGCAGGTAACTTGGAAAAAGTTCTCTCTGGCAAAAATATAGGAACAGTCGTTCACAATTAAATTTTTATTATGACAGAAGAATTAACGATGATCTACGACGAGCTTAAATCCTCGAATATAAAAAGTATAGAACATTTCGATAGTGAACTTGCAAAAATCAGAGCGGGTAAAGCCTCTCCGTCAATGCTTTCCGGTGTAATGGTCGAATATTATGAAGCAATGACACCATTGCAACAGGTCGCAAACGTAAGTGTTATGGATGCCCGAACATTAATTGTACAACCTTGGGAGAAGTCTACGCTAAATGATATCTCCAAAGGAATTATTGATTCCAATCTCGGACTAAATCCACAAAACAACGGGGAACAACTACTCATAACAGTCCCACCACTCACAGAGGAAAGACGCAGAGATCTTGTAAAAAAGGCAAAAGCTGAAGCTGAAAATGCAAAAATAGGGATCCGAAATAACAGAAAAGATGCCTTAGATATGGTCAAAGAGTTAAAAAACGATGGCCTGTCAGAAGACCATTTTAAAAATGCTGAAATTGAGATTCAGGACATCACAAATGGTTCGTCAAAAGAAGTTGATGGCTTATTCGAAATCAAAGAGAAGGATATCATGACTGTTTAAGGTTTTAGACCTTCAGCATCTTAGAAAATTTTAACTACAACGTACCTCTGCTAGCCTGTTCCCTTTCAATAGACTCAAAAAGTGCTTTGAAATTACCTGCGCCAAAACCTAAGGCACCCATTCTTTGAATGATTTCAAAAAATAATGTGGGACGATCCTCAACTGGTTTGGTAAATATTTGTAACAAATAACCTTCCTCATCTGCATCAATCATAATACCAAGGCCTTTCAAAGTTTCAATATCCTCACGAAGCTCATGATTATGTTCCTCTAATCGAACAGGAACTGCTTTATAATACTCATCTGGCGGTGTACTTAAAAATTCAACACCTCGCTTACGCATATCTGTTACAGTCGCAATTATATCATTCGTGGCTACAGCTACGTGCTGAACACCTGCTCCCTCATAAAAGTCGAGATATTCCTCGATCTGAGATCTCTTTTTCCCTTCTGCTGGTTCATTAATGGGAAATTTAATCCGCCCATTTCCATTTGACATTACCTTACTCATCAACGCAGAATATTCCGTATGAATTTGCTTATCATCGAAAGAAAGAAAGTTTTCAAAGCCCATAACATCCTCATACCATTTTACCCAAATGTCCATTTCTCCCCAACCTACATTTCCCACCATATGGTCGATATATTTAAGCCCCACAGATTTTGGATTGTAAGAAGATTCCCATTTTTTAAACCCGGGTAAAAATGTTCCATTGTAATTCTTTCGCTCTACAAACATATGTACAGTCTCGCCGTAGGTATAAATACCTGCTCTTACGACTTCACCATGTTCGTCCTTTTCAACGGTCGGCTCCATGTAAGATTTTGCCCCTCTAGTGGTGGTCTCTTTATATGCTTTTCGTGCATCATCAACCCACAAAGCAACAACTTTAACACCATCTCCGTGCTTGACAATATGATCATTGATAGGAGATTTTGAATTCAAGGGGGTCGTCAACACCAGCCTTATTTTATCTTGCTTCAAAACATATGAAACAGCATCCTTACTTCCTGTTTCTAGTCCCTTATAGGCATATGATTGAAAACCAAATGCTGTTTTATAAAAATGGGCAGATTGCTTCGCATTACCTACATAAAATTCAACATAATCTGTACCCAGCAAAGGCAAGAAATCTTGTGCCCCTTCGAATATTTTTTCTAATCCGTAATCTACGTTCTTTACTTCTTTCATGGTCCTTTCTAAAAAAATTAATGAATCCAAGATTTATAATAATCTTTTGCTTCTATTGCAACAGCTTGTTCTGTGATCTGCAGAGGTTTAAAAGTATCCACCATTACAGCGAGCTCCTCGGTTTTCACCTTTCCTATGCTTCGCTCATATGCGCCGGGGTGGGGGCCATGAGGAATACCTGAAGGATGTAATGTGATTTGCCCTTTTGAAATGTCATTTCGACTCATGAAATCACCGTCAACATAATAAAGAACCTCATCAGAATCTATATTACTATGATTGTATGGTGCGGGAATCGCTTCAGGGTGATAGTCATACATTCGCGGACAGAAAGAACATATGACGAAGGCGGAGGTTTCAAAAGTTTGGTGCACTGGAGGTGGCTGATGAACTCGGCCAGTAATTGGTTCAAAGTTATGTATTGAAAAGGCATATGGAAAATTATACCCATCCCATCCTACAACATCAAACGGATGCGAACCATACACATACTCATGTAATACTCCTTCTTTTTTAATTTTCACTATAAAATCGCCATCCTCATGGTGGGTTTCAAGATTTTCTGGAGTTCTTATATCTCGCTCGCAAAAGGGCGAGTGTTCTAACAATTGACCAAACCAATTACGATATCTTTTCGGCGTATATATTGGGTGAACTGATTCCACAATAAAATGTCTATTCTTGTCATCCTCAAAATTCATCTGATAAATCATACCTCGCGGAACGACTAAATAATCACCGTAAGAAAAATCAATATTTCCAACCTGGGTTCTTAATGTTCCTTTTCCTTCGTGAATAAATATGACCTCATCCGCATCCACATTCTTATAAAAATAATCTTCACTGATATTTGCGGGCCTGGACAAATAGATGGTAAGATCAGTATTTGTCAGTACAGGTATTCTAGCATCAATAAGATCATGAACAACAGGTACATCAAAGCCTTTAAAGGCGCGCATTTGCATATTTTTTTTAACTGCAACTTTCGGACTAATATCCTTCGCTCCTTTTATTTCTTTTACCCTTGTAGGTGGATGAACGTGATATAACAACGATGACATTCCGTCAAATCCAATGGTTCCGAATAGCTGCTCATGATAGAGGGAACCGTCTGATTGTCTGAAAACAGTATGTCTTTTATGTGGGATAGAACCCAGTTTTCTGTAAAATGGCATAATATCACTGAAGTTAATAAAAAATCACCTTTTACAAATTAATGGTCTTTTAAGAGAATAAAAAATGACGAATATCAGTTTTAATGATTATTTCGCTGCAAAAGTTATTTTTGTATCAAATCTGAGCTATGTCAAATATTCTTGTTGTCGGTGCATGTGGTCAAATAGGTATAGAACTTGTAATGGAACTGCGAAAACTATTCGGTATAAAAAATGTATTGGCCTCTGATATAAAGGAGCACTGCCCACCAGCCATTGCGGAGGGGGAATATGTACAATTAGACATAATGGACCACAACGCTCTTGCCAAAATCGTGAACGAAAACAACATCAAACAGGTTTATCTTCTGGCTGCAATGCTGTCAGCGACAGCAGAGAACAAACCTCTTATTGCATGGGATCTCAATATGCAAGGATTATTCAATGTGCTTGAACTGGCGAAGCATAAAAAAATAGATAAAGTTTTCTGGCCGAGCTCAATTGCTGTTTTTGGAATGAATTCACCAATGAATGACACACCTCAGTATACAATAATGGAGCCCAGCACAGTATATGGAATTTCGAAATTAGCAGGAGAGCGTTGGTGTGAATATTATTTTAAAAAATACGATGTAGATGTTCGCAGCTTAAGATATCCAGGATTGATTTCCTACAAAAGTGCTCCAGGCGGAGGCACTACGGATTATGCGGTTGATATTTTCAATAAAGCAGTCAAAGAAAAAAAATATACATGCTATCTAAATAAGGATACGAAGCTGCCAATGATGTATATGTCCGACGCAATACGCGCGACTATAGAAATCATGGAAGCATCGAAAGAGCAAATAAAGGTGCGTAGTTCATATAATTTGGCAGGTATAAGCCTCTGCCCGAAGGATTTATTTATTGAAATCAAAAAGAAATTCAAAGATTTTCAAATTGATTATAAACCTGACTTCAGACAAGAAATCGCTGATACTTGGCCAAATTCGATAAACGATTCAGCAGCAAAAGCGGATTGGAACTGGAAAAATCGTATTGAAATTGAAGAAATTGTGAAAAAAATGATATTAGGTTTTTCGTAGTAAATACGGGGATTGTAGAGACAAAAACACCTTTGCAATGTAATTTTGTTTAATGTTTTACTTGTTTTGTTAAACATTTTTTGTTTACATTTACACCGTAAACATTAAACAAAATATTATGTCGACCATCGAATTCAATGAAGCATTAATGGATATTGAGAGTAATCTTAAATCATTTGCCCTCGGTTTTACAAGAAATATGGAGGATGCTAAAGACCTAACGCAAGACACCATGTTGAAGGCCATTAATTACAAAACCTATTACACGCCGCAGACCAATTTTAAGGCATGGGTTTTTACCATAATGAGAAATATTTTCATCAACCAATATCGAAGAAAAGTAAAATCAGGTACCATTTTTGACAATTCTAAGGAACTATATTTAATTACCAACAGTAAAGGTCACGAGCAAACACCAGTTTCGCAAATTGCTACAAAGGACATTGAAGAAAAAATTGATAGCCTCAGCGATGAATACAAAGACCCTTTTATTTTACATTTTAAAGGTTTTAAGTACAAAGAGATTGCAGACCAACTTGATATTCCTATAGGTACGGTTAAAAGCAGAATCTTTATAGCACGAAAAAAATTAATAGATTTACTTCCAGATTACGCTTACACATTAAACTAAAACATGTCTCTAAAGATTATCGTTATTGGTTCTGGAATTTCTAGCATGTCGGCGGCCTCATTTCTTTCCAAAGAAGGCCACGATGTAACGATAATTGAGAAAAATAAACAGATTGGCGGCCGTGCTAGAAAATTTGAAATTGACGGCTTTACCTTTGATATGGGCCCAAGTTGGTATTGGATGCCTGATGTATTTGAAGATTTTTACAAAAAATTTAACCACACTACAAGTGATTTTTACTCCCTCGAAAGGCTAGATCCTTCCTACCGAGTTTACTGGAAAGATAATTCTTACACTGATGTGCCTGCCGATATGAAGGCACTCGAGCAGTGGTTTGAAGACAATGAAAAGGGTAGTGCTGTAAAATTAAAATCATTTCTGAAAGATGCTGAAGTGAAATACCAAGTAGGTATGCAAGATTTGGTCTACAAGCCAAGCATGAGCGTTTTAGAATTTGCCAATGCGAAAGTGCTGAAAGGTCTATTGAGCATGAATCTGTTTTCTTCTTTCGGTAAATTTATACGCAGCTACTTTTCCAATGAAAAAATAATCGGTTTATTAGAATTTCCAGTTCTGTTTTTGGGAGCAATGCCCAATGAGACTCCAGCTCTTTACTCACTCATGAATTATGCTGATATTAAGCTAGGAACATGGTATCCGAAAGGCGGAATGCACAAATTTATTGAGGCCTTTGAAAAAATAGCCATAGAGAATAATGTTAAGTTTATAACTGATGAAGAAGTAATTTCATTCAACAAAGTAAACCGAGAAGTTAAAACTGTAGTAACAAATAAAAAAGAATACACTGCGGACATTGTTATATCAGGTGCTGACTACCATCACACAGATAGAAAGTTACTTAATGGTCATGCTAATTACTCAAAAAAGTATTGGGATAAAAGAGTTATGGCCCCTTCTTGCCTTTTATTTTATGTAGGGGTTAACAAAAAGCTGAAGAATATACAACATCATAATCTCTTTTTCGATGAATCCCTTGAGCAACATGGAATAGAAATTTATAAGGACCCAAAATGGCCTAGTGCCCCTTTATTTTATGTTTGCGCCCCTTCCGTAACAGACGACAGTGTGGCTCCTGAAGGGAGTGAAAATTTATTTTTTCTTATTCCCATTGCACCAGATTTAAATGATAGCGAGGAGACAAGAGAAAAATATTTTGATATTTTACTCCAGCGCTTCAAGGATAAAACTGGCAATGATATCAAAGAAAATATTGTATACAAAAAAAGTTTTTGTATCGAAGATTTTAAAAATGAATACAACGCTTTTAAAGGAAATGCATATGGTTTGGCCAATACTTTGCGCCAAACTGCTATCTTAAAGCCGTCGTTACGAAATAAAAATTTAGACAACTTCTACTACACCGGGCAATTGACGGTGCCGGGACCGGGTGTACCACCCTCAATCGTTTCAGGAGAGGTTGTTGCAAAATACGTACTAAAAAACCATTCATAGGATGAAAGCAATTTTTGATAAATTAAGCCAAGACATGAGTAAAATGACGACGCGTCGTTACAGCACCTCTTTTTCATTAGGAATTCGTTTTCTAAACAAAGAGTTGCATAAACCAATTTACTCAATTTATGGTTTTGTTCGTTTTGCTGACGAAATTGTAGACTCATTTGATGGATTCGATAAAGAAACATTACTTGCCGATTTTAAAAAAGACACTTATGATGCAATTGAAAATGGAATCTCATTGAATCCAATTTTGCATTCCTTTCAATGGGCAGTAAACAAATATAAGGTACCGTTAGATCTTATTGAAACGTTCATGAATTCTATGGAAATGGATTTAGATAAAAAGGTCTATGATAAGGAAACTTACGAGAAGTACATCCTCGGTTCGGCAGAAGTTGTCGGTCTTATGTGCTTAAAAATATTTGTTAGCGGTGACGATAGTGAATACCAAAAATTAAAAATGAATGCCATGAAGCTTGGTTCGGCTTTTCAAAAGATTAACTTCTTAAGAGATCTAAATGATGACTTCAATGAGCTGGGTAGAACTTATTTTCCAGGAATCAATATGAATGACTTCAACAACATTGTAAAAAAAGAAATTGAAGCAGATATTGAAAAAGATTTTAGACTTGGATATGAAGGTATTTTAATGTTGCCGAAAAGGGCGCGTTTTGGTGTTTATATGGCTTATAAGTACTACTTCAAATTATTCAAGAAAATTAAAAGAACTAAAGCCGAAAGAATTCTTGAAGAAAGGGTGCGAATTCCAAATCGGAAAAAAGCAAGAATCCTTGTGACTTCATATGTGAGGCATAATCTAAACATTTTGTAGAATGATTGAGGTTCAATTAGTTGATAACCAGGACAATCCAATCGGTGTCATGGAAAAAATCCTTGCGCACCAGAAAGGTGAATTACACAGGGCTTTATCTGTGCTTATTTTAAATTCAAACAATGAATTACTGCTTCAAAGGAGAGCACTAGGCAAATATCATTCACCTGGACTGTGGACGAATACTTGCTGTAGTCACCCATATCCAGGTGAGGATTCGTTTGAGGCCGCCAAAAGACGCCTTCAAGAAGAAATGGGAATGTCTGCCGATTTAAATTTTGTATTCAAATTTCAATACAAATGTGATTTCGACAACGGCCTAATCGAACACGAGCTAGACCATGTTTTTATTGGTGTAACCGATGACACCCCGCATATAAATACGGATGAGGCAATGGCTTTTTCATGGGTCTCAATTGAAGACCTTGAGGAAAGCATGAAAAAAAATCCAAATGATTATACCTTTTGGTTCAAGCTCATCATTCAAGATTATCGTAATAAACTTAAAGCCTACATATAATGAAAGTTTGTAGAAAAGCCAACTTTAATGCTGCACACAGATTGTTTAGACCAGATTGGTCTGATGAAAAAAATAATGAAGTTTTCGGAAAATGTAACAATTACAATTTCCACGGACACAATTATAAACTTGAGGTTTGGATTGATGGTCCCATTGATCCAGAAACGGGTTATGTCATAGACCTCAAAATTTTAAAAGGGATTATCAAAGAGGAGGTGATTGAACGATTCGATCACAGAAACCTCAACATTGACTGTCCGGAGTTTGAAAATCTCATTCCGACCGCAGAGCATATCAGTATGGTTTGTTATAACCTTCTTCGCGCTAAGCTAGATGCAAAATTTGATCTATCCGTTAAGCTATGGGAGACTGAAAATAATCTTGTAGTATACGAAGGAGCGTAAATTACCGAGTAATGACGTATACCATAGAGACCATTAAAGACGGAGTATTTGAAAATTTAGACAATAAAGAAATTACAGCTTTTTTTAATTCGCTCTCTGGTGCAAAACCGGGTTATCTCATTGGTTCAGGACAGGGCGAAGATGAAAATCTAGCTATTTTCAACTCAGTAACCCATATCGGTGCCAATCCCCCTCTACTCGGATTTATTCAAAGACCTACTACAGTAGACAGACATACCTATCAGAATATTTTAAAATACAAGCATTACAGTTTTAATTTAATTACCGAAAACTTCTTTGAGAAAGCGCACCAAACCTCGGCACGATACTCAAAAGGTCAAAATGAGTTTAAAAAAGTAGGACTGACTGCCATACACAAGAAAGAAATGAGATGTCCTTTTGTGGGAGAATCTCCACTGCATATTGCGCTTGAGCTTGATGACGATATTGAGATAAAATCAAATAAAACACGTCTGATTATAGGAAAAGTAATCTCAGTTTCAATACCCGAAGCATTAGATAAAAACAACTATCGACTTAATTTCCAAGAGCTTAAAAGTCTCAATATTTCAGGGCTTTCTGATTACTACAAACTCACGAAGGTGAAGTCTCTAAATTACGCCAAACCACAGTAGATTATGGAATTTAAAAATGCACTATTTTGGCACAGAAGAGATATTCGTATCGCCGACAATGCAGGTTTGTACAAAGCCTTAATAAACTCCGAACAAGTCAGGGCGGTTTTTATTTTTGATACCACCATAATTCATAAACTTCCTAAAAATGACGCTCGTATTTCATTTATACACAACGAAATTACAAAGCTTAAGGAGGTCTACCAAAGCCTAAATTCAGACCTTATTGTTGCGCATGGAGATCCGAAAAAACTTATCCCAGAATTAGCTAAAAAAAATAATATAGATGCAGTTTTTACCAATCGGGATTACGAACCTTACGCTCGGTCAAGAGATGCCTATTTACTTTCCAAACTAAAAGAACAACGAATTGCATTCATTGGTGCCAAGGACCACGTTGTATTTGAAAAAGAAGAGGTGTTGAAGGCCGATGGTTTGCCCTACACTGTTTTCACACCATATTCTAGAAAATGGAAAACCTATTTTGATGAAAATTACATTACCGCTTATCCAAGTGAAGATCATACAGCCTCTCTCTTTAAATTTGAACAAGCTGAGGAGCTAATATCTCTGGAGTCGATGGGATTTGTCGAAAGTCAAATAAAATTCCCAAAAAAAACAGTTGAGCTGCAAACCATAAATCAGTACCAAGAAAAAAGGAATTTCCCTGCCACAAATGGAACCTCGCGTTTAAGTGTTCATTTACGGTTTGGTACAATTAGCATTCGTTCACTAGTCAACAAAAGTTTAAAGATCAGCGAAAGTTATCTTAATGAGCTAATATGGCGAGACTTTTACCAAATGATTATTTATCATTTTCCACATTCTGCTGAAAATTCATTCAGAAAGCAATATGACCTAGTTGAATGGGAAAGAAACACGGAAAACTTCGAGCGTTGGTGTAATGGTAAAACAGGATACCCCATGGTCGATGCAGGAATGAGAGAGCTAAATGAGACCGGATTTATGCACAATCGAGTGCGTATGGTGGTGGCTTCCTTTTTTACGAAACACCTACTATTAGACTGGAGACTTGGTGCTGCCTATTTCGCTGAAAAGCTCCTTGATTTTGAATTGGCAAGCAATACAGGAGGATGGCAATGGGCTGCCGGATGTGGTTGTGATGCTGCACCCTATTTTAGAATTTTCAATCCAACATCACAGCAACAAAAATTTGATAAAGATTTTCTCTATATCAAAAAGTGGATTCCCGAATTTGGAACAGACCGCTACCCCGAACCAATTGTCGAACACAAGTTCGCAAGGGAAAGAGCACTACATCGGTTTAAAAAAGGGCTCGGTAAATTATGAAAATTGGAGATCCATGTCCAGAAATTGCTTTTGACAATCAGCATGGCAAGCCCATACCTTTTAAAGAGATTTTAGGAAGCAAAAATATTATTTTCTTTTTTTATCCAAAAAACTTTACCCCAGGTTGTACAAAAGAGGCCTGTGTATTTAGAGATAAATACACTGATTTTGAGCAATTTGATTGTGAGGTCATTGGCGTTTCTTCAGACTCAGAAAAATCTCACCGTTCTTTTACTAATACGTTTAATCTCAATTACCATTTGATTGCAGATCATAAAGAGAGATTAAGGAAGTTATTTCATGTCCCAAAAAATTTATTTGGCTTGTTACCAGGTCGCGTCACCTTCGTGATTAATAAAAAAGGGATATGCATAGGGATTTTCAACTCAATGATCAATTCTAACGGACATATTAAATATGCGCTGCAGTGCCTGAAAGAAAATAACCTGTAGATTGAAAAGCATGTACAAGAAAACTAACCCTTCAGAATCCCTCTCGAAATAACAATTTTTTGAACCTCTGACGTACCCTCGTAGATTTGAGTGATTTTCGCGTCGCGCATCAATCTTTCCACATGGTATTCTTTAACAAAACCGTAGCCACCATGTATTTGGACAGCCTCGACGGTTTGCTCCATGGCTACTTTAGATGCATATAGCTTAGCCATTGCACTTGACTGATCGAAATTTTTACCTTGATCTTTATCCACAGCAGACTTGTAAACCAACAAACGTGCTGCTTCAACTTCAGTGGCCATATCTGCAAGCTTAAATGCAATCGCTTGGTGCTTGTATATTTCTTTTCCGAATGCTTTTCTCTCCTTGGAATAGGCGGTAGAAAGTTCAAGTCCTCCTGCTGCGATACCAAGTGCTTGTGCTGCAATACCAATACGTCCGCCTGAAAGCACCTTCATTGCGAAGGTAAATCCAAATCCATCCTCACCAATTCTATTTTCCTTCGGGACTTTAACGTCATTAAAAAGAAGTGTATGTGTGTCACTACCTCTGATACCTAGTTTGTCCTCTTTAGCACCAACAATGAATCCTTCCATCCCTCTTTCAATGATAAAAGCATTAATACCCTTGTGCCCTGCTTCAACATTTGTCTGAGCAATCACAATATAGGTACTTGCCGAAGAACCATTGGTAATCCAATTTTTCGTTCCGTTTAATAAATAGTGGTCCCCCATATCTATTGCACTCGTCTTTTGAGATGTGGCGTCAGAACCAGCTTCAGGCTCCGACAAACAAAAGGCTCCAATCTTTTGTCCCGAAGCTAAGGGTATCAAATATTTTTGCTTTTGTGCCTCGGTTCCATATTTTTCAATCCCCCAACAAACCAAAGAATTATTTACGGACATGCAAACAGAAGTTGAGGCATCTACCTTTGAAATCTCCTCCATTGCTAAGACATAGGAAAGTGTATCCATACCACTTCCGCCATACTCTGGCGAAACCATCATACCCATAAAGCCAAGCTCACCTAGTTCTTTGATCTGTTCTGTAGGAAACTCTTGTTTATCATCTCTTTCGATTACTCCTGGCTTAAGAACGTTTTGCGCAAAATCCCTTGCGGCTTCTTTTACAGATAAGTGCTCTTCGGATAACTCAAAATTCATATTGGTAAAATTTAATTTATTTTTGACAAAAATACTCAATTCTCAGGGGAAAATAAAAAGCTCGGGGTGATAAAAAAATTAATAGGACTAATGAGTGGCACTTCTTTGGACGGCCTTGATATAGTGCTCGTTCAATTTGAAGAAAATGTAGATAAAATTGACCACACAATCGTATGCTGTGAAGCAGTAAGCTATCCTGTTGATTTAGAAGAAAGTATAAAAAATGC
>Ga0163111_10002223_pt1 | contig 12233 bp, 8 predicted proteins | sample CRUFie1St18metaG_FD_109645 | JGI IMG/M metagenome (GOLD analysis project Ga0163111, IMG submission 109645) | Marine microbial communities from the Costa Rica Dome - CRUD Field 142mm St18 metaG | ecosystem: Environmental > Aquatic > Marine > Oceanic > Photic zone | place: Costa Rica: the Eastern... | reverse complement strand
ATTGGGCATTTGTTTACCATTGTTGCAGTATTTGGGTTTCGACCCCCAGGGAGGAAATGGACCAAGAGAACTTCAGATTCTGTCTATCATGTATGTCGTCCCGCAGGCAATTATGTATGTCGGTGCAGTAGGTTTCATTTGGCGATACCCCATAAACGCTGAAAGGCTCAAAAGTATAAGAAGTGCCTTCGAAAGGAGAGAAGCAAGAAAAGAAAATCAATTTATAAGTGCCTGATTATCTTCGAGAACTCATAGTGCTCGGCTAAGCTTTCTTTTTTTCCTCCAGCCTGCTTGAGCACGAGTACCTACAAAAAAAACAACTAAAGCGGCCTCGGCAAGGACAGATAAATAAATCCGACTTGTTGCACGAGCGCGGCTATCGGTCATGAACCAAAGCGTGTCTCCTTTAGCCATGCCGATATTTGAAACTGAGTAAACAAAAATATCTGCAAGACCCGAATTTTGAGTAACGTGAACTTTAAGGTGCGCCTCTGCTACAGAATAGGTCTGAAAGATCACTGCCATAGGTCAACCTAAATTAGACTATTTTCATCATTAACAATCTCTTTTTACTTCTTCCAGAGACTACCAATCACAGTCAAGATATACTAATTGAACTATAATCCTATGAGAAATTCCAAGTTGAAAAAAATTATTGCAGGCATAGCGATTCTTTCGACCGGTTATGGGATAGCTCTATTTTTGCCGCCGGATCAGATTCCGTTCCTTAAAAACTTAAATCTCTCAATATTAAACGTTGAAAACGTCAAATCAGTCGCTGAGGAGGCTAAAAAGGTAATAGAGAATCAAGCAGGTGTCCTAAAGGAAACTGAGTCGACACCAAATGGCTCTGAATCTAAAGACCTCGAATCGAAAATCGCCGAAAATCCGACCTATCTACGAGAGGTCGATCTCTTCCAGATTCCAGGATTAGGAAAGTCTTTCTCGCTAAGAGTCGGCCCACCGGTGACCCCATCCGAAGCAAAGAAGATCTTAGAAAATTTGCCTAAAACTCAACCCTCTTTCCCCGCAAGATTTCAAACGGCCACTGGCCAAGCAAAAGCCATTGTCTTTATGGGGGAATTACAAAATCGTGATCAAGCCGAACTCCTTCGCGATTCAATGCAACCCAATCTGACCGAAATTCTTGATGTAGTCTATCTACCGCGCTGCGTAACGGAGGGTGATACCGATGACGACGATTTTTTCTGCGGGGACCCATCTTCAGACACCCCCGAAATTTAGCCTTAAAACCCAAACAAAGAGATTACCCCTCTTGAAATACCCAACACGACAGGGGTATCGTAAGGATAACAGCGGTTAATTGGGAACAGGTTTGCCAGACAAATTAAGCAACGAAGGGAGGAATGGGGTTCAATTGATCGGCATTCACACCGGCGGTCGGCCCAATTTTCAGCTGGGTAGAGTTCACCCGGGAAAAGACTCATCAAGGAGATGCTCTTTTCAAAATACAGCATCAGCCTCGGGAAGAGAACCCGCAGCGGGTAGATCCCTCACAGAACCCCTTCCGACAAGACATCAAACGCACCTGTCTTACCGGGCACCAAAAAATTTGAAAACGTCACTGACCACAGGCTTTCCCCCAAACGGCAATCACGGGCGAAATTTCAACGCGCAGCATTTTTCCTAAATCAAGTTCCCTATCAACGCACCAAGCAACTAACTTCAGGATTCCCCATTTTTTCTGTTCGAATCCATATTTGACTGCCGCTGACTTCTCACTACTGCTTCTGAGGGCCCTCTAGCAAGGGCCGATGATAGAAGATAGTTATTGGCCACGTTTTTCTTTAATTTCCCTACCTGTGGACGATTTTCGACACTGTTCTTTGATAGAGTGTTTAGGTTAGTGGAGGCATCAGAACTTGCGTTTTCTGGCAGCGTCGAATTTTTGTTTTTAGCGCTTCGCGCGGCGTGCTGAAGATTTCTCGCGGCCTCTGCGTGAGAGGAACTTACTTTTTCCTGCTGGGAGCTTGTTCCTCTGACGTAGTCTGCGCCTGCGCCAAGAATTGACGAGAAAACGCCTTCGCCACCCACAGCAGTGTCAGCCGCACCAAGCAGACTCTTCCCTGCATTAGTTCTATCGATTGAACTCTGCGCAGCATTACCCTCAGATAACTCCTGGCTGGTGTTTGATAGAAACATATCTCTTCCCGCAGCGTTCTCGTTAATAGTCTTTTTATATTCTTGCGATGCAATCTCTGATTGGCTCGCAGCCCGAAGTTGCGCCCCTGCCGCGATAGTGCCGGCGCCAGCTGCCACCGCAACCGCCCCAACTCCAGTCACACCCAAAGCCGCAGTGGCTGCGCCACCCGCGGCCTGAGCTCCAGTCGCTGCCATGCGCGCGTTCGCTGCTTTGTCCTCAGCGGCAACAGCACCTTTATTTTGATCCATGTGCTCCCTCATGACCCCAGATATATCCCCCGCTATTTGCTTGGACATCTGCCTCTCTTCACTCGCTTGGGTTACATATTGACTAAAACTCTCTGGTAACGACGCATTCGCTGCCCTCGCCGCACCTGAATAAACGCTATCAATTGCTCCGCTCGCTGCGTTGCTCCAAGAACCCTCTCCTGATCTTGCCTGACCATACGCTCTCTCGAAGCGCGTTTGCTCGGTTGATTTGCTTGCCTGAGCCATCGAATTTGGGCCTTTGAGCAACGCAGCAGTGAGCGCTGGATTAGCTCTCGCGCTAAGCGTATTAGGGCTGCCAAAGGGCTCGGTCTTATTTTTATCCAATGCGTTATTTATCCCGAGTCCTGATGCCGTTGCAATATTTCTCTGACTGAAGGAAAGCCGCTGATCCATTTTAAATCCCAGCGCATTACCCGCGATAGACAGTTGGTTCAAACCAAATTCCTTGGCATTATTAACGGCCCGTGTTATCGCGCCAAGATAACCTGAACCGGCATTGGCTTGAGCGCTAGCGTGCGCTCGCATTCTCGTTTTGAGTCCAGTCTCTTCTCTCTCATTAATCATTGAAGTACCTCCCAAAGGTGCAACTATTTTTTTATTTCTTCAAACTCATCTGGCATTCCTTACCTCAACTAAAACAAATATGCCAAGGCCCAACCTTTTTAATTCAACGGTTTTTTGTGCTGAGCACACTTACCTATCTTGCCTTATCATAATCAGCACCAACAGGATTCTGGTGGCCCGCGTTTCGCGCAAGCACCTGTGCATTTCTTGCGGCCTCCGCGTTACCGGAGCGAGCTTGAGCCTTGTTTTTATCTGGCCCAGACGCGGTACCTCGCAGGGCTCCCAGCGCTTTACCGATTCCAAACCCTAGAATGCCATCAGCACCTGCCGCTTTGTCTATTGTTCCCGCGATACCCCTTGACAATATATTTCCCGGTTCTTTCTTAATATCATTCCCACTAGCTCTCGCCTGAGCTGCATTCCCTCTAGCCAGCTCGGAGCTAATATTTTTTTTGAACATCTCATCGCCCGCTGCCCTCACGCCATGCTCTTTTTCATAGGCCTCGTTACTCGTTTTTTCATACGCCTCGGAGGCGTTTTGAGAGAACTGGCCAGCACGATAATTGAGCCCAGCAGAAACGGCGCTCGAAGCTACCGAAACCCCCAAGGCTCCAAGGCCAGTTACTCCAGCCCCTTTTGCGACTGCTTTACCTACAAATTTAACCTTGGACGCTGCCATTCTGTAATTAGAGGCAACGTCCTCTGCCTGAGCTGCTTCCTGATTCTCTTCGAGAAAACTCTGCGTTGTAGATCTAATTTGGCCGGCGATTCCGCGAGAGTCCTCTCGTTCCTGTCTAGCATGAGTAAGATGCTGCGTCAGTCGTTCTGGCACACCTAAAGCTCTGGCTGCGCTCTCGACGCCCCCGTAAATCTTATCTTTACCTGCGCTGAATGCATTGCTCCATGAGTCCTCTCCGCTTCTAGACCTCATCCAGGCATTCTCCATTCGCTTCTCTTCAGTCACCTTGCTTTGTTTGTGCATCGAGCCAGGCCCCTTAAGCAGGGCGGCGGATAGGGCAGGGTTGTTAAAAGCGCTCTTAGTATTTGGCTCACCATGAGACTCACGTTTATTCTCATCAAGTTTCTCGTTAAGGTCTAAACCTCGATTAGTAGCTGCTGCTCTCTGGGTAGAGTTCAATCTTTTTTCTACGTTGAATCCAAGAGCGCTACCGGCAATCGAAAGCTGATTCATCCCAAATTCTTTTGCATTATTAGCAACTCGTGTAAGCGCGCCAAGATAACCTTTGCCAGCCTGGGCTTGGGCTCGAGCGTGAGCCTTCATTCGTGTCTCTAGCCCGATATCTTCATTCGACATAGTTAAAAAACTCCAATCACTTTTAACATTTAGGTTTCATCCTTTAGTTCTTTGTCCTCTAGCCCAACTAAATCAAAGATATTTAATGAGCCTCCGTGATGAACAAATAGCTCTTGATAAAGTTCAGTGGTGTTCAATCTGCCCCAATCAATCGCTTTAAAAATCAGGTAGGGGACTGGGCTATGAGAATCCTCTTTGGATAAATAGTCAGCGGCAGCCGAGAGATATTGATAAGCTTGCTCTCGGCTCTTTATCGAATAGTCACTAGTGAAGTCAGCTTCTTTTGTTTCTTTTTGAAACCCAAGTTCCTCAGTCGACGCACCTCCTGCTTCAGCTTCTGCCTCACTTTGCATAAGCCCGCGGCTCTTTAACTGGTCTTTCAAAGTGCCTTGGATCTGAAGAAGAAGTTCGGATAACCCTGAGATCGACGGGGCATCGGGGCCGCAGCGTCGCTCCAAAACCTCCGATAAATAATCTAGTCCAGCCAATCCCTGCGAGATGCTGTCACTTAATTCACCAAAAAATTCGTTGGGCGATAAAGAAATGGCATGCTGAATCGTTGCGAGTTTTAAAGGTTCGCCGACGTTCGGGCCAGCTTCCTTCGGCATCCCCTCTGCGACAGCACCTCTCTCCCAGTCATTCCAACTATAATTGATTTGGGCGTTGGTGGAGGTCAACGGTATTTTCTTAAGGACCGGCTGCAGTTTATCGTTCATCCAACGAAACAAATTCGTCCGATACTCAATATCGCCGTCCGTTATTCGAGGGAAGATTTGATCCCAGAAATGGTCTGTCAAATCCGCAACCAAAATTACTCCGTCAGCGAAACCAGAGAAACCACTCAAATGAGTCTTTGCCTCTAAAAGCCAAACCGCTAGCTGAAGATCCTTTGTTCGACTGACTAAGGCTGCCTGCGTTCTCTCTTTAACCAATGCCCAGTCCGCTTTCTTTAGGTCTCGTTGCCACTCACCAAGGGGTAAATTAGGATCATCTGACACTCTCGCTTTCATAATTTCATCGTAAACAGGATCGAGCTTGAGATAAGTGCCGCACGGATTTTCAGAATTGATAGGCTCAAGGAAGATGTGTCTTCCTGAATCAGTTCTATTATTCTGTTCGATTACGGTCATGGAATTTAGCCTTTTTTTACTTGCGGGGGCTTTACTGGGAATAACGAGGGGACCCGCAATACAACTCGTTGTTTTGTCTCGGGATCTAACCCGTACAGGGTGAGGCGAAGTAAAGCATTCAATTTCTCTACCCCACCGCCATTGGGATTCAAAACCTTTGCGTCAAATCCTAGGAGAATTGATTCCTCATTTAGGGCTTTTTCGTCGTAAAGCGCCGACCTATGCTCATCGATAAATCTGATTAAGCTCCAATATCCATCCGCTTGAAATTCCAAGGTCTCACGCGGAAGATCACCCACTGATGAAAGCAAACGATATGGGGATCCCGACGCCCACCTAAGTGTGAGTTTCGTTTGCTCATCAGGCTTCCAAAATAGTGACTGCGGTTCGCCTGGATATTCTCCGCCATAATTGCCTACCTGCAGCTGCCAGCCACTCAAATGGTCTAGGTATTCTTTCCCTCTGGCCTCATCGAGTAGAACATTGAAGCTCATTTCCAACTCAACCCCTGGAGCATCTTGCCCATTTACCGATCCAACGATTTGATCAAACAAAACAAGAGCGTCATCAAGATCGTTAATAAATTTCTCGGCTTCCGAATACTCGCTCTGTTTCCACGCTAACACTCTCATGCGCTCTGCCAATCCGTCAGATTTGCCAGAATATATGGCCTGAAATTGTTTTAGTTTAGCCGGTGACAAGGATTTTGCTTTCGTGCGAGTGTTGAAGGGATAGTATGGAGCTAAATATTCAATAAAGGCATCAGAAATGGCTTCATACTCGCGTTCTATTCTCGCCGCTTGAAAACTTCGACAGTGAGAAGTCGATCGATCCATTAATTCAACCGTCCTAACTGCAAAAACACTATTGCTTGTCGGCACTGAAAATGATTTGGTCAATTCAGCACAATTGCTTAGGTTTAAAGCTGCAAAATCTCCTAGATAAAACTGTTCAAGCACGTCTGCATCACTAGAAGGATCTTTATTCTGCTGTTTGTTGATCTCTACCAAGGTCCGGTGCCATCGACTAAGCAAAGAGTGGTCAGAGAAGGCCCCTGCTGTATTCGTAAGAAATAGAACCAATGGTTGAGCATAATCTCTAGCAATTATTCTGGTTCTTTCCGACTGGGCTGCTAAGTAATCTTTTATCTGTGATTCATTGTGAAGTCCAAAAAGCGCTTCCGCATATCTATGAGCTTTCCAGTTTGCCTTTTCTCTTGGCTGATATACTCGGTTCGCCGCGTACAATCGATCAACCTGCTCAAGCAAATTGAAAGCGCTCTCTTGGCTTTCTTGCAGCAGGCGCCGTTTGCCCCCCGAAAAACCCAGTTGTTCATAGGAAGATATGATAGCCAACAGAGGGTTAACGGCTTTTTTGAAATTTGAGATTCTGGTTGCAAGCTCTGACTCACGCTTGTCAACAGTCGTAAAAGCAACGACTGAGCTCTGCGAATTCGCAATTTTTGATTCTTCCACCACAGAAACCATTGCCTTCTGCAGCCTCGCCAAGGCAACTGCTTGGGCTAGATACCCATCCTCTCTCTGATCAAGCTGATCAGTTAAATACGGGGTTTTGAAGTTAGATTTGGCGAAAGCGCTGTATTCCTCAGCGTAGGCCAAGGCTTGATTTAAGCGATCCACCGACCAAAAATAATTAATTTGGTTACGCTGCTCAGAGCTCCACTTCTGTCCAGAGAAAGAGAGTCCGGCAACTTGATCGAGAAGATCAAAAAAGCGTGCGATCCGAACCCCAACCTTGGGAGACAGCTGATCTTCGAAAAATACCCTGCTATATAATTGTCCTTGCAACCGTTCGTTATCTTCAGTCAGTTGCTGAGCTATACTTGTCTCGCAACTTTTTTCAAAGCTTTCAATATCTCTGCCTCGATCAAAGCTCATGTTCCCTATTTCATCAATCTGCCGAGCAATTGTTTTCAACTCTGAGGAAGCTAACGCGCAAAAATTAGTGCCGGAGGTGCCAAGCCAATTTTCCCACATATAATCGTGCCAGCGGTCGTAGGCTGCCAGCCCCTTTGCTGAGATCTCTGACTGGTCCACCGAGAGGCTCTCTAGTCGCCTCAATTCAGATAAAAAAACAACGGGCGCGGAGACTTTCTGCCTTACGACTTTTATTTCCTGTCTCGAAGCCTGAATAATTTGTTTCCACAAATCGTCGATCCGACGCACCGCATTAGGACAATCAACTTCATTTGATTGTTCTAATCGAAATTCATTATTCGCTATCGCGTTTAGGTATAAATCAGCGTCGTTATAGAACGTCTGCGGCAACTGCTTTCCAAACAAATAATCAATGAGTTCAGCAAACTCGCTCGCCGTTGCCTGCTGAGCGCCATCCTCGGATTTCTCGACCATCAATTCATGCAAGCGAAAGTACTGATTTATGTCATGGCGAACCTCTTTCAACCAAATTTCAAACTCATCGCCCTGATATGCACCCGATGTGTCAAAAAATTGAGGCCGAACCCTTTCTTGGAGCATCTGTCGTCCTCGACACTCCATCACCGGAAAAATATTGTTGGAAAAAAATTCTCGCTTGAAATAATCCTCTAAAAGCTTATTTTCGTTAAGCCAGCCAGACCAGGGCACCGCGCCGCAACAATACTCGACAGAGGCATTCATCTCAGCCATCGTGCTGAGCAAAGGCTCAATTGCGTCAAAACCCTCTCGATTTCCTACCACATTGTTGACACGCGCTATCGCTACATCTAACTCCTCGTGTTGCTTATACATAGTGTAAAAATCACTCACAAACCAAGCCACAAGGGCAGCACCGAAAATTAAAGAAGCAACTTGAAATCCCCGAAGTCGAGCACTGGATGACAGCAACTGCTCTTTTCTAGGGAAACCTAAGTTAGATTCGGGAAATATCTTTCTATCAAACAGGCTCTTCAAAAAAAGATTTCTTTGATTCGCCCCAATCCGACCAGAAAAGTAGATCCCCCTAAAAATTAATGGGTGAGATAAAACACCGGGCGACAACAAGTCTGCTGCCAGAACATTCACTGGCTCTCGAAGTTCTTCTAAGGCGGGCCCAAGAGACAGGAAAGCTCCATCTTGGCTCGCGTTATCTTTTGAAGTCAAAGCTAATTGCTGCGCTCTCAATTGACTTAAGACGTGGTTGAACGCTTCATCAACCCAGTCGTTCTTAAATTGTATATCTGGGCCATACGGGCTGGACCATCCAAAAATATCATCTTCAAATTGTCTGTTTTCCTCCAAAGCCCAGAATTCTTGAAACCCAGCAAGCTCATGCATCTCGCTGAGAACCAAATACACGGGAAGAACGAACTCGACTTTTTGTTGAACGCTTCTAAATTCTTGATACAGCCATTCAATTAACTTGTCTCGATCTTGCCTATTTGGCGAAAGCAATTCCTTGGCAGAAACAGCGAGAACGATTCCATCAATAGGCCGCTCGGGTCTTTGATTAATTAATTCGGAAACAACGTCATCTGGATAGTCGTGATATACCACGCACCCGTTCTCTAAAACTAGGCAATACCCTTCTTCGTCACCTGATGCGCCCTTAAGACTCAGACGCTGAAGAGTATCCTCACCGATATCAGAAACCAACGCAGGCGCTGATTTATCTTTTGAAAGAACGAGAAAAATGGGTAATTCATAACGCTTATCTCCTCCAGCATTAAGCGCATCAACATTTGCCAGAGCCTCTCTCACAGCTTTGGATTTGCCACTGCTTTTTGGACGGCGCGAAGATCGAGCGAATCTCGATGTAATATCGGCTACTTGATCCCTACCGATGTTTATGGTGCCAACACCAGCTGGCAGAAAAGGGATACGCAATCGCAATTGACGTCCGCTTCTGAATATAAACCAAATAACAAAAGCAACGATAATCAAGCCTAAGATTACAGCTATCCAGCCTCCTCCCAGAAAATTAATGGCGCGATTAAACGCCCGGATTAATGCTTCTGAACTCATCTTTTACTCATCTCAATAACCCAAGGGATGTCATCAACCAGTTGTATAAATAAAAGGCTGAGATGCCAGTCACTGCAACATATCCGATCAAAAAATAAAAAAACCTTCGTCTCCATTTTGAGAGAGGAGCCAATCTTTTTGATTCACTGTCCTGGCTAAACTGAACCAAATAAGGCTGATCATCAAAGATAGGTCTCCTCAAATCCTCGCTCCAATCAGAAATACACGAGAGGAGTTGACGACGAAAGAACCCTAACTCCAGCTGTTTACTTAATTTATTTTGACCAAACCCAATCCCAAGGACATGCAGATATACCGCGCAAAGTTGCTTGTCCATCTCAGACAACGCTTTCTTTTGAGTGATAAACGAAATTTTCTCGAACAGCGTAACTCCAGCATTTCTGGTTCCAAATATTCTTTTCTCCAACAAAAAATCAAGCCAACGACGCTGCAATCTTTTATTCTCCTCATCAGATTGATCCCACCTTACAGACACAAGAAGAAGTTCATCCACCAACGCGACAAACCCGTAGACCATGTCGTCGAAGCTATTTCGCTCGCGTTCCGTCAAGATCTCTTTGGCACCCTCTATCTCTCTTTCAACCAAGTCGGAGAGTCGATTTTGAATGTATCGCTGCATATCAAAACCTTTCGAAAGCGCAGTGCCCTCAACCTCTTGAACTTCAGGAACGCTGCTTAATGGCTCATCTTCAAATTCACTTTCTGAAAACTCCCCTCTGACGTTTAGAGAAATCTCGTCACGAAGAAGACTCCATTTAGCGGTTAAGCGCTCAAATCCCTCTAATATTGTTTTTTCTAAGTTCATCTTATTTGTTTTCTAAAAAGCAATTCACTAATTTAGGTCTGAACTCGTTTAGCTTCTCATCAGATCCGGAAATGATAATGTTCTCGCCTCCGTTTACGCTAAGGTCAACTAAATAAAATAGTTCGTTGGATCCAGCAACTAAGTTGATGTTAATAAACTCTTTCGTCAAAACTCTGCGCGCACCGAGATCCCTTCTGACCTCATAGAACTCGTAATCTGACTCCTTACATATGTAGGACGAGTCAATCCACTCTTCTAATTTCGTACTGGAAATTCCCGGCGGAACCTCAAAGCCAATCATCACTTCTGAGACATTAAGTTCTGCCGGGAATTCTAGAATAAATTCTCCCTCTCCCCTGACAGCGAAAGGCAAGGTCAAAAAGTGAAGTCTGACCTTTTCTAGCGTCTCATTGATAAAATCCAGCACAGGAAAAAACACGGCGTCCAAGTCATTGTGGTCATACCTCCCCCACCGCGGACACACCGGGTCTTCATTCAAAGGGGCGAGACTCGCGGCAAGCTCAACTAAGGCTTGATAGATCTCAAAAGGGTGTGAGTCTGCATCCAGCAAAACTTCTGCCCGCGGCAAACGACTAACGAGATAGCTAATACGTTGCTTTTCTGCTTCGACCGTCAACCCTGAAGTGCGATCATCGGCGAGAAAATTCCTTAGCTGATTGGCCCGAGCTCGAACCCGCCCTAACGATGAATCTATTTTTCGGTTAAGCAGAGTTAATTCTGATGAAATCTTCCCTGCTATCGTAATAAGCGGCGGGGTATAGGGACTCGAAACAAAACTCCCATCGGTTGAAACCGTCAAGCGCACTATCGGAAACGCAGTGTAATTAGGCGAGAGAGAGGCTTCATCAACCAACCGCAAGACTGGTCGAAGACGGACAACGTCAACACGATTATTAATGTCGTTTTGATCAGGCGTTAACCCGGCGTTGATGCTTTGGTAACGTTTTAAATCTTTATCTTCATCACTAGCACAACCTCCACTGATTTTTGGCAGCGCTAGATATACGAGGAAGGAGTTTTTCGATTCAATTTTTAGGCCTCCCAAGTCGAGACTAAGTTCTTTTTCCGCGATTTGGTTGTCTTGATCGTCGTTTGATTTTGGCGAATATTGAATCAAGGTCCCATCGGGCATGACTCCCTGAATTTCTGTAATGAGGAGTTTTTCGTGTGCTAAAGATAATTCATCAATCTGGCACGAGATAATGCCCCAGTAAAAAGGCGAAACCCGCTGCAGCTGATGTGCTAGTAAGTTCTCGAGGTAAACTGTGGACTGCTGGAAGTGCTGGGGAGATAAGAACATTCCTTCCGTCCAATGAACCTGGTCCGGTAATTTATCTAAATTCAACATGGCTGCATTATTCCTCTCGTTGTTTCTCTCGAACCTGATTTAATTAGAAGTGTATTTGGAGATGCTTCAACATTAAGTTTTTTGTCGAGCACCGTAATCCAGGGAGTCTTTAGTTTTGTAATATCGTATTGACCAACATTCTGAACAAATACCTGAATCACTTTTGCTAAGTTATGGCCGTCTGGCAGGTCGCTGACCGCGGCACTGTAACCCCTCGGCAATTCAATTCTAATGACGTCCATCTGATTCCCATATGCAAAACAATACCCTTCCCGATTGGAGAACCACTGATCAAACGTACTCCCGCTCACTACAGCCACACTCGCGTCACTGTAGGCAAAAACAATTTCTGCCACTGTCGCATGGTGCGGTGCCTCCGAAGTCACAAACATACCGATCGACTCCACGTCATTAGGTCCCCTTCCAATCAAAGCACTTGAGCGTTCAATTAAACTTGACGCAATGTTCCCAACACCGCTGCAGCCTGACAGTAAAAAGGAGAAAATATATATCGCTGCTAATTTGATTCTCATGACATCACCATCACCTTTAACTGGCTGGGCGTTAAATTCAGACCTGCTGGAATATTTGAAACCGTGCCGTTCTGGGCAGAGACATCTAACATACGCGTGGT
>Ga0163111_10002219_pt1 | contig 12240 bp, 8 predicted proteins | sample CRUFie1St18metaG_FD_109645 | JGI IMG/M metagenome (GOLD analysis project Ga0163111, IMG submission 109645) | Marine microbial communities from the Costa Rica Dome - CRUD Field 142mm St18 metaG | ecosystem: Environmental > Aquatic > Marine > Oceanic > Photic zone | place: Costa Rica: the Eastern... | reverse complement strand
GTAACAACAGATAAATAATTTTTTAGGACTATAGCAACCAGCTAAATAGACCTAGTATCGTATGGTCTGTCGATCACAATTATAATAGTTAAAAAAGATGCCTCTTAATAAGTTAGAGAATTTTATAAAGAATACTGAGGGTCGTGTTCTTTATGTAAATCCAAATGATCTTGATTCAACTGATGGAATAGAAAATCAAGGTAATTCATTAACCAAACCATTTAAAACGATCCAAAGAGCACTTATTGAGGCTGCTAGATTTTCATATCTACGTGGTAATGATAATGACTTAGTTGAACGAACAACAATACTAATATTTCCAGGTGATCATATAGTTGATAACAGACCAGGTTTTGGTGTTCGTAATGAATCTGGTGTTGCAAAAGCAATAAGTCCAAGTGGTTCTGCAACTGGTGCTCAAAATACTCTAACTCTTACCCTTAACTCAAACTTTGATTTAACACAAGAAGATAATATTTTATATAAATTTAATAGTGTTAATGGTGGTATAGTCGTACCTAGAGGTACATCAATTGTTGGATTAGATTTAAGAAAAACAAGAATTAGACCATTATATGTTCCAAACCCAACAGATAACAATGTTCCCTCATCTGCTATTTTTAGAATAACTGGTGCGTGTTACTTTTGGCAATTCACATTCTTTGATGGTGATGAAGCAGGTTTAGTTTATACAGATCCATCTGACTTTAGTGCGAATAATCAATCAAAACCAACATTTTCACATCATAAACTTACTGCCTTTGAATATGCAGATGGTGTCAATACACTTGATAATTTTAGTGATTTAACAGATTTAGACATATATTATAGTAAACTAAGTAATGCCTTTAACAGAGCATCAAATCGTGAGATTGACCAGAAATATCCAACTGCAGAGGCAGCATTTGCACCCCAAAGACCTGAGTTTGAAATTGTTGGTGCTTTTGCAACAGACCCACTTAGTATTTCAAATATAGAATCTGGTGATGGAGCTACACCTGGTCAGGTCGTAACAGTAACTACCACCACTGATCATAATCTTACAAGTGGCACACCAATAAAAATCCGTGGTATTAATGTTCCTGATTATAACATATCAACGAAAGTATCAAACGTAATTGATGCAACTAGATTCCAGTACTCACTTTTATTCGTCCGTCCAAACTTACCAGCGGGTTCTGCTGGAGGTTTAAGTTCTGCTAACGGGCAAGTTTTAGTTGAAACTGATACAGTAACAGGTGCATCTCCATATATTTTCAATGTATCAATGCGTTCTGTATTTGGTATGCAAGGTTTACATGCTGATGGTGATAAGGCTACTGGTTTTAAATCAATGGTTACTGCTCAATTCACAGCAGTATCTCTACAAAAAGATGATAGAGCATTTGTTAAGTATGATAAGACTAATAGAAGATATAGTGGTATTGCTTTCTCTAAACAAACTGGAACATTATTATCATCCGAATCATCTTCAACAAACCCAAATACAGTATTTCACTTAGATCAAGAAGCAAATTATAGAAAAGGTTTCCGTACTACTCATATTAAGGTAAGTAATGACGCAGTTGTGCAGATTGTATCTGTATTTGCGATTGGTTTCCACGCACATTTTGAGATGATAAATGGTGCTGACGCATCAATTACTAACTCTAACTCTAACTTTGGTACATTTGCTCTTCTTGCTGAAGGATTTAAAAAAGAACCTTTTGCAAAAGATAACAAAGGATTTATAACATCTATAATTACTCCTCGCTCAGTTGTATCAGATGACCAGCAAATAGAATTTCTTCAAATTGATGTTTCTGAAACAACAGCGACAAAATTATTTCTCTTTGCACAACCCACTTTAAGTTTACCTCCTGCTCACATTGCTCAAGGTTTCAGGATTGGTGCAAGATCTGACGAAAAATTATTCATAGATAAAGGTGGTAGCACATTTGAAGCTACGGTTGTGATGCCTAATGGTGCATCAGGAACTACAAACGTAGGTGAAAAAAATTACGAAGCAAGACACTCAGATGCCAGTGCATCAACTAAGTCTGTTTTTACAATTGACGCTGGACACGAACTTGCAAACGGTGAATCTATCAGAATAATCGCTGATGATGGTAATTTACCAGAAAACATTGACCCACATACAGTTTACTTTGCAATTACAAATACACAGGATTCTGCTTTAGGTGCAAATCAAATAAGAATCGCATCATCAAAAACAAATGCCGATTTATCTGTCCCTGTTTTTGTTGCAACAGTAGCGAGCACAACCGATAAATTTAGAATTATAAGTAGAGTATCAGATAAGAAACCAAATGATGCTGGACATCCAATTCAATATGATACAGGTGCTGGTCAATGGTTTGTACATACATTAGCTACTGGTAATACTATACATAATGGTTCTTCCATATATGCCAATGCGACTGATGATGATATAACTTATGTTTTAAGAAAGGATGATGATAGAAGTTTAGATGAGAAGATATTTAAACTAAGGTATGTTGTTCCAAAAGAACTAATAAATGCTAAAGACCCTTCTGATGGATTTGTTTTACAGGATTCTAGTTCAACAAATGTTTTAGCTAATACTGATTTCAGTAAAACAACAATTACCGCTAATGATTATGGATTTGATCGTAATACAAGATTTATATCTCAAGCGAGTTTTGATAGCACAGAGAGTTTAGTCACAATACGTTCAGATAAACCACATAATGTTAATGTTGGAGATCAAGTTGTTGTAAGAAATGTTCAAAGTTCAACCAATTCAAATGCATTGGATGACAAAGGATACAACGGTACTTTTATAGTCGCACAGGTTATAAATGATAAAGAATTTAGATATTCAAACACCGATACATCTAATGTAGATCACTCAACAGGAACATTTACAAATAACACACAAACTCGTTCAACGTTATTACCGAGGTTTGATCGTAATAATAATAGTGGTAATTTCTTTATTTACAGAACAGAGGTTATAACTCCATATATTCAAGGAGTGCAGGATGGGGTATTCCACTTATTCGTATTGAATAGTAATAATGCGATGGACGAACCATCTAATGAATTCTCTGATAATAAGTATAATCAAAATATAGTTAATTTATTCCCAGAATATGATCGTGATAATGTAGATGCTAATCCACCTGCTGCTGTATCTTACGCTAAAAGATTTCCAATTGGAGAAGTTGTAACTAATGATTTAAAGAAAAGCATCACTAGAGAAACAACAAACCAATTCTTAAAGAATTTTGATGGTTCAATTGGTATTACCTCTGCAATTAATAACAATACAAATGCTGTTATTTTTCTTGATGAACAACATAATTTTCAATCACTCAAATTTCATGCCACATTAAATGGTGGTTCTGGTCATACTGACGGAACATATCATAATGTCAGATTATTAAATACAAATACTGTCCCTGCTAATGCACCTTGGGATGGTGCAACTGCAAAGGTTGTTGTATCAAGTGGTGCAGTTACATCAGTTGAAATCACAGAAGGAGGTGGTTCTTATACAGACGGTGAAACACTATTCTTTGATGCACAAACTCCTGCTTTAGGTGGTATTGGTGGTTCACCAAATGCTAGTATAACGATTGCAACCGCTGGTATATCATCTGCCACAGGTAACTATATTCAAGTAACTGGTATTACAACTGGTACAGATTCTTATCATCGAATATCAAGCATAGACAATCGTGGTCAAATTACTGTTTCTAAATCTACATCTGATACTATTCTAAACGGACAACAGATTCATGATATGGGTCCTTGGGTTGCGGTTGGTTCGGCATCTACCACTTCGGGAGTCACTCAATTTACTACACCCGTTGATCATGGACTTGCAGTTGGTAATAAATTTAGAGTTTTGAACAGCAATGATGTTAGTTTAGGTGATTTTGTAGTCACATCAGTTGTTGGTATCTCTCAGTTCTCTGCTAAAACAACATCATCATTGACAGATGCAAAGTATATTCTTAAACATGGTTTATCAGATAATGAATCAATCTCTGGAGCTGCTGGAGAGAATATAGATGTAAGAGGATTCAATATATTTGATCATGAAACATTAATATTAAATGAAGCAGTCGGAACGGGTGATGCTACTTTTAAAGTCAAACTTCCTGATGGCACAACAAATGCCACATCTATAACATCTAGATTCCCACTCGGTTCGTATATACAGATTGGTGGAGAAATAATGCGTGTTGCATCTAGCACACTTAGTGGTGGTGGAGGTGATGAGGTAACGGTGATTCGTGGTTCTCTTGGAACAAATACACAGACTCACCTTATTAACTCAAGGATTAAGAAAGTCAAACCACTACCAATTGAACTTCGTAGACCTTCAATATTAAGGTCATCGGGACACACCTTTGAATATGTTGGTTTTGGACCAGGTAACTATTCAACTGCACTTCCACAATTACAGAATAGAACACTTACTGAAAGAGAGGAATTCCTCAATCAGGCACAGGAAACGTCTTGCGGTAATGTGGTTTATACAGGTATGAATGATAAGGGTGATTTCTACATAGGAAACACTAAGATTGAGTCTGCTAGTGGACAACAGAAGACATTCGATATACCTGTTGCAACGGTTACGGGTGAAGATCCTAATAGATTAAGTATTGTTGCTGATGAAGTAATTGTTAAAGAAAGATTACTAGTTGAAGGTGGTTCATCTAAACAAATATTATCTCAATTTGACGGTCCTGTTACATTCAACAGTGATTTAAGATTATCAGATAATACAAAACAATTAATTACTGAAGCAGAAATTCGTGCACAAGATGCTAAATTTAGAAGTACACTTAATTCTACTGCAGTAACAAATGGTGCGGTTGTTATTGATGGTGGTGTTGGTATTGCGAAGAGTGTCCATATTGGTGGAGATATTGTTGGCACAGGCACTCCTGACATTGTTGGTTTTGGATCTATAACAGCATCAACCTTCTTTGGTGATGGTGCTGGATTATCAAATACTGGTTCTACATTATCTGCTGCATCTGGAACACAAAGGGTTGTGCTTACCAGTTTAACCACTGGTCAAATGACAACTACATCAACAGATAGTGACTTTTCATTTGATGCTTCTACAAATACGTTAAATTGTCCAAACTTGAATGGTTCATTAACTGGAACTGCAGATACAGCAACTCTTGCAACAAACGTTGTAGGTGGTGCAAACCGAGTTATATTTAATAACAATACTGATACTACAACGACATCTGGTAACTTTACATATAATGGAACTAAATTAGCAGTTGATAGTGGAGACATCAGAGTTAATGGTATTACTCTCGGATTAACTGATGGTACTACCATTAACACTACAACTGGTGACTTAAAACTAGATTCATCAAACAATAAAGTTCACATCACTGCTAACGCAGAAGTTGATGGTGTATTAACTGTTGATAGTGGTACAAACTCAACAAGCAAGGACACAGGTGCTTTAATTATTACTACTGGTGGACTTGGAGTTGAGGGAAATATTCATGCAGGTGGTGATTTAGTCGCATTTAGTTCATCTGATATCAACCTCAAGAAAGATATATCACCTATCCAAAATGCACTTGATATGATTAATAAACTTAGTGGTAATACCTTCACTTGGAATGTAGGATTGACAGACTTAGCACCATATGATAATGGAACTAAAGATACTGGTATTCTTGCACAAGAGGTTGAGGCACTTGGATTACCTGGCGTTACAACCACAAGAGGTGATGGTGTTAAAGCAGTTCGTTATGATAGATTAATTCCAGTTTTAATTGAAGCAGTTAAGGAATTGACTGCAAAAGTTAAATCACTTGAATCAAATAAATAACTAAAAAAATAACTGATGGCAAATATCAAGAAGAATTTTAATTTTCGTAACGGTGTTCAGGTCGATGATGACAACCTGTTAGTAACGGCTACTGGTCTGGTTGGTATCGGGACCACCATTCCCAATGAATCTCTTGATGTCAGAGGTAATGTCATAGTTACTGGATTTACGAGTTCGACCACTGCACAAATTGGATTCTTAACCGTAACAACTTTTGAACCTACGAATATCATAGGTGCAGGTCTTAGTGTTAAGAGTGGTATTGTTACAGCAGAGGGAGCAGGAATTTTAACTTACTTTGGTGACGCAAGTAATTTACTTGGTATGCCAACCTCTCAGTGGGAAGATGTCGATGTAGGATTAGGTTTCACTAGCATATACAATACAGGAGGAAACGTGGGTGTGGGAACCGAAGATCCCCGTACCACCCTTCAAATTGGTAATAATGTTGATGCTGGAGAAAAAGGTGTAGGTGTTAGTTCTGTTGGTAATATAAATGCAACTGGTATTGTCACAGCATCAAGTTTCATAGGTAACGTCACAGGTGATGTAACAGGAAGAATTACTGGTGACGTAGTAGGAAATATTAACTCTACTGGTATATCAACTTTTAATAACGTTAATACCACAGGTAGAATTGTTGGAGCTGCTACTAGTAATGTTATACCCTTTTTCTATTCAAATCTTACACAATTACCATCTGCTGTAACTTATCATGGTGCAGTAGCACACGTTCATGCGACAGGGGCATTATATTATGCTCACGGTGGTAATTGGATTGAAATAGTTGATAAACAAATTACAGGTATTGTTGGTACAGGAACAGAGATATACAATATACAAGAAATAGAGACTGACCAATTAAAGGTTACAGGTGTATCTACATTTACAAATACTATTGATGCAAATGGTGGAGCAACTATTGATAATGTTCAAATTGGTGTTACAGATGATAATGAGATTGATACTTCCACAGGTAACTTAACCATTGATTCTGATGGTGGCACAGTCACCGTTGATGATCAACTTGGAGTAAGTGGCATTGCAACATTTAGTGATAATGTTGCTGTTGCTGGACTAACAACCACTAAGGAATTACAAGTTACGGGAACCACTACATTTAATGGTGCTGTCAATGCAACATCAATTTCAGTACCAGACGTTGCAATTACAACAAAATTAGGTATTGGTTTTACTGATACTCCAACGACTGATATACAAGTCAAAAAATTTGTTGGTAATGCTGAGATTCAAGTGAGTAGTTTAGAATCAATTGCATCACTTAATGTTGGTAGAGAGATTGGTACTGCAAAAACTCATACATCTGAGATAAGATTTGGTGGTGGTGCAGGTGCACCCTATAGTGCTTCGGGGACATCATTAGATATAATCAATTATGACACAGGAAACTTTAATTATCATTTAAGTGGTGATAATGCGAACGCTGTTGCTGGTGATTTCCATTGGCATAAAGGTATAAATTCTGCTAGATTGATGACTCTAACTGGTATTGGTGGCTCATTAGGTATAGGTAAAACACAACCCACAAAAGAATTGGATGTAGAAGGGGCAGGTGCTTTTAGTGGAAATTTAAATGTTGGAAATAATCTTACAGTCGGTGGATTATTAGTTGGTAATGTTCAAGGTACACTAACAGGTAACGTTTCTGGAACACTTGCGGGTAATGCAAACGCAACAGTCGGTATATCTACACTTAATAACTTATCTATCGCAGGTGTTACGACTACAACTGAACTTTTTGCTACAGATAGAATCGGAATCGGCACCGTTTCAGAAGAACATGTTTTCATGGTAAATGAAAAGGTAGATCCTCTTTTGGATGATTCTCCACAACTTTTTGTTACAGCGACTGGTGGTGTAGGTATTAAAACCACAACTGAACTACCAAATGTGAGTATAAATGCACATGAATGTGGAGTTGTAGTTGGTGGTCTTGGGGTAGGTTCAACTATTGTTGTTGGTGCAGTTGATATGAGAGAGGCTGGTAGACCAAGTAATAATGCCACAGATAGATTTATGTTACCCCCTCAAGTCAATACTTCACAGAGAGCAGCATTGAGTGGTGTTATATCAGGTGCAGTTATATACAACACCTCATTGAATAAATTACAAGTTTATGTTGGTAGTGGGTCATATAATGTTGCAAATTGGCAAAGTCTTAACTAACTATGGCATTACAAGGTTCTGGTACAATATCATTTTCTCAAATAGAGAATGAATTTGGTGCAAATGGTGGAAGATCATTAGGTGGTTACAGAGTTTCACAAAATATTGGTGAATTATCCAATTTACCTTTAGACACTGGTATTCCTAATTCTGGTCAGATAAAATTCAGTGATTTTTACAATAAAAAATTAAATATAGTTGTAGATATGCATTCTGGTGGAACTGAGTTTCGTAAGAGTGCAAAGACTGATAAATGGAATAATAATCAAGTAACTGTTATTGGTGGTTTTAGAAGTAAAAGAGAGAGTGGAAGTAAAATTATTATTCACATAAACAAAAAATTTGGTTCAGATAAAAGTAGTGTTAATAATGTTGCAGTAAAAACAGGTTCTTGGAGTGCAACATCAGTTCAAGTTGATGTTGGTGGAGAGGGTCAAGTTTTAGGTGCTGGTGGTGATGGTGGAAGAGGTGGTGAGTGTTTAAACGGTGGACAATCTGGTAGCAGTGGCACAAGTGGATTAGGAATTGAACATAATGGCACCATAGTCAATGTTTTATCTGGAGGTGTAATTCGTGCTGGCTTCGGAGGAGGCGGTGGCGGTGGCGGTGGTCGCCAAAGTGATAAGAACGCAGATAGAAGAGCGTCAGGTGGTGGCGGTGGAGGTGGAGCAGGATTCCCCAATGGTTCTGGTGCAGCACAAGTAGGTGGTTGTGGTGGTTCAGGAGTTCAAGGTGGAACAAATTCATCTGATACAGTCGCTGGAGATGGTGGTAATGGTGCCAATAACGCTAACCAAGCGTTTGGAGGTGGTGGAGGAGAAGGAGGTCAATTTGGTGAAAATGCGAATGGAGGAGGAAATGCTCAAGCTAGTGGTGGATCAGGTGGAGGAAATGGAGCTGCAATAAGAAGAAATTCGGGATTTAGTGTCACCATTAATAATAATGGTACAATACAAGGAGACACATCTGCCACTGGTGTTGGTTAGTTTACAAACTAGATTTTTGATGTTATAATTATAATATGTACTGTTTTGAATATGACATTAGAATCTGATTTAATAAGACGATATCGAGGAGCATTTACTCCAGAGGAATGTGAGGAATGTATAAAATATATTGATGAGTTTGATAAAAATAATATTTTAACTTATGATACAGAAAAATTAAATGAAGTAGATAATAAAACAATTAACCTAACACATAGTTATAATTTAGCATCATATTCATATTTGGCAGATTTAATACTACCGAATTTTAAACCTTGTATAGATGAATATATTGAAGCAGTTAGTGTACTGAAAGAATATAAATTTTTAACTTATGATATAAAAATTAAGAAGATACCTGTAGGTGGTGGGTTTCATTCTTGGCATTTTGAGAATGGTACACTACCATATAGTCAAAGAAAGTTTGTGATACAATTATATCTCAATGACAATTTTGAAGGTGGTGAGACAGAATTTTTATATCAAAATAGAAGAGAATTACCAAGACAGGGTGATGTATTAATGTTTCCTGCAGGATTTACACATGCACATCGTGGTAATCCACCTATAAATGGTGATAAGTATTTGATTACTTCTTGGGGATTGACACAGGATTATGACTAGAAAAGTAGAATTAATTAATATAGCAAGAATAGATTTGATAAAAGGATATATTAATACTGAACTAGATTCATTAATTAATATTCTATTGAATAATTATCATACAAAAATTGATTTAAGTTCAGATAGCACCCGTTTTGAAGATTCTTACTGCCCGTCTAATCAATATCTTGATGAAATAATAAATCAAATTAAAACAGATTTTTATGGTGCAACTCAGGAGGAAATAAAAGAAAGTAATTTTTGGGGTCATATTCACGAGAAAAATATGAGTACAAACTTACACAATCATAATAAATCATATGTTTCAGCAGTTGTCTACTTAAAATTACCAAAAGGAAGTGGAAGTATAGTTTTTAGACCAAGATACAATCAATATGATAATTCTGCGTACGCATCTACATTTAAACCAGAGGAAGGAACTTATTTTATTTTTCCTGGTTACTTAGATCATTTCGTAACAAGAAATCAGTCAAATGATAAGAGAATATCATTATCAATAAATTTTGAGAAAGTATGAGTTCAATTATTATATTAGATAATGTTCTGCATGAGGATTCATTTGTTGATGTTCAATCAGATTTAATATCAAAACTTGACGGGTCAACAACTGAAGAGTGGTGTTTGTTGAACACAGAGCATAAATTTAAAGATTTTTGTTTGACCTTAATGAAATTATCTGCGTCTTATTTTAATTTATCATCTTGTGGTGGATATGAATATTGGTTTCATGAGAATACTAAACCACCAACTTGGCACATTGATTGTGATGAATGCATGAAACGAGAAAGTGATTGTATGTCATTCCCTTTATGTTCCATTGTTTACTATATTAAAGTCAACAATTTAGTAGGAGGTAAATTACATATTTCACTTAATGATGAAGTAAAATCTGGTGATTCTTATGATAAATTTAAACTTGTGCAATCAAAGCATAATAAAAATTATATGAGTGATATTATACATCCTAAGACAAATCGTATGGTAATCTTTCCACCTGGTAAATTTCACATGGTTGATGATTTTACTGGCACTAGAATTTCAATAGTTATAAATCCGTGGGATATAACTAGATATAGTATCCTATAATTTAATATGAAAGCGATTATTAAAATAGAAGAATACTTATCTGATAGGGATAGTATAGTGGTGAAAGTATGTAATTTACACTCACCTAAACCAATAGATGAATATTTTTCAAAAATTGTTGATTGTCATGACTTAGATACTACAGATGTTGAAATATTTGTAGATAGTCTTATGAAGAAATTTGGTTCTTCTAGAATTGAAAATCAGGGAGAGAAGTTACCTATATTAAAGCAAAATATACCAGAGAAAGTAAGCGGTGAAATAAACTTACAAAGTTTAGTTGGAAAGGTGATAGAGGGAAAAGTTGATGATTGGAGAAAGAAAGCATTAAAAATGAGAAAGGTAGAATTATGAATAGTCAACATTATTTTAAAAAACTAGAAAAGTTTGCTGTTTGTGCTTTTCAAGCAGAGAAGGGATGTATAGAGGTAGAGGAAAAATCTGAGAGTTGTGGAATATATCACTATGTTTTTTACGGTTCAGCAAAGATAGGTAAAGTATTTCAATCTGAATTTGAGATTATTAAGAAGGGTGATTTCTTTTCGATGAAAGATTATCTATACCAACCTAGAATATATGAAGCACTAGAGGATGTTTATGTATGGGGATTCAATACGTTTCCTAAACAGGATTGGGATGCTAGATTATTGACTAATGAAAAATTAACTGTCGATGGTGAATCAATTTTAATATGTCTAGATGGAAAACCAGTTGTAAATGATATAACTTTGAGAAGATTTGACTATAGTGAATTATCAAAAGATAAATCTTATGATGTGAAATTAGGTGATGGGGTGATTGCTTTGTTCACCCGTAGTGCTTAAATTTCTCAAAGTATAATCCTAGTTGAGCCCATAAAGCATCAGGATATAAGTTAGTATATTTGTTTGGATATTTCTTATAGTTCTTCCATAAAGATTCATCCATATCAAACTTACTGTAGTACTGCCAGAAAGGTGTATCATTTCGATCACTTAACATATAGTGATGTAATAAGTAATCTGAATTTTGTTTTTGTACTTTCAATATTGCTTTATTATATGCTTCTGGTTTTGAACCCCTTAATATACATTTAACTAATAAAGTAATACCATAAACTACGAGATATAATCCATTTGCTTCTAATGGATCGACAAATCCTTGTCCCAATCCTATAGTAACGACATTATCTTTCCAAGCGTTTTTTAACACATTAGGTTTCCATTTAATTAATCTGGGTTCTATATTTTTATATCGTTTTCTATCCTTAGTCCATTCCTTAAAATGTTCAAGAGCTTGAGAATCTGAAATATATTTGTCAGCAAAAACGTAACCTGAACCAGTACGATTTTGTAAATCAATTATAAATTGCCAACCACATTCTCTTGCTATTGTTTGTGTGTATGAATTAATTTCTTCTTCTAATTCAAAAGGACATACCCAAGCACTATTAACTAAATGGTGATTCCATATCACCTCAGTCTTATCAGTAGTAAATTTCCTAGCAAAACCAGTAGCATCTACATATAAATCATAACC
>Ga0163111_10002213_pt1 | contig 12260 bp, 10 predicted proteins | sample CRUFie1St18metaG_FD_109645 | JGI IMG/M metagenome (GOLD analysis project Ga0163111, IMG submission 109645) | Marine microbial communities from the Costa Rica Dome - CRUD Field 142mm St18 metaG | ecosystem: Environmental > Aquatic > Marine > Oceanic > Photic zone | place: Costa Rica: the Eastern... | reverse complement strand
TTCTCTGGTGTTGATGTTACCAAGGAGCCAATACCTGTTCTACCTACAGTCCATTATAATATGGGTGGTATTCCAACAAATTATATGGGTGAAGTTTTAAATCCTACTGATGATGATGAAGATAATATAGTTCCAGGTTTAATGGCTATTGGAGAGGCTGCATGTGCCTCAGTGCATGGAGCAAATAGATTAGGCTCGAATTCTCTAATAGATCTTGTTGTTTTTGGAAGAGCTTCAGCACTTCGATGTTCCGAAATCGTTACACCTGGTGAGATTCCCGAAGATTTGCCTTTAAATGCTGGCCAGAATTCAATTGATAGGCTCGAAAAGTTTAGATTATCTGAGGGTCCCAAGCCAACTTCAGAATTAAGATCCGATATGCAGAGAACAATGCAAAATAATTGTGCCGTTTTTAGAACCGATGATGTTCTTCAAGAGGGAAAAGGTTTAATTGCCCAGGTTTACAATAGCTTGCCTGAAATTGGTATAAAAGATAGATCATTGATCTGGAATACAGATTTAATAGAGGCTTTGGAATTTGATAATATGATTGGACAAGCTATGGTTACTATGTTTGGCGCAGCAGAAAGACAAGAAAGCAGAGGAAGCCATGCTAGGGAAGATTTTCCTGATAGAGACGATGTAAACTGGATGAAACATACTCTTGCCTGGCTAGATGAGGATGGTAAAGTAAGGATTGATTATAGAAGGGTTCATGAGAGAACACTAACTAATGATGTAGCATATATACCTCCAAAGGAGAGAGTTTATTAATATGGCTGAGCTGGTTTTACCAAAAAATTCACGAATAAAAGAAGGAAAGCATTATCCATTAGATAAAGCCGTTAAAAATAAAAAAACATTTAAAGTATATAGGTGGGATCCTGAGAAAAGTGAGAATCCGCGTTATGATACCTACGATATTGATATAGATAAATGTGGTCCCATGGTGCTTGATGCTTTGATTAAGATTAAAGATGAAATTGACTCATCTCTAACCTTCAGAAGATCTTGTCGTGAAGGCATTTGTGGTGCATGTGCAATGAATATTGACGGAGTCAATACACTTGCATGTACAATGGCTATTGAAGACACAAAAAAAAGACCAGGTATTAATCCTCTGCCTCATCAACCTGTCGTCAAGGATCTTGTACCAGACCTTACCAACTTTTATGCCCAGCATAAAAAAATAAAACCGTGGCTAAAAACAAAAGATAAATCTTCCGATGTTGAGTTTCCTCAATCAAAAGAGGATAGAGAAAAGATTGATGGTTTATATGAATGTATCATGTGTGCTTGTTGCTCAACCTCCTGCCCAAGTTATTGGTGGAACTCAGATAAATATCTTGGTCCAGCAGCGCTGTTGCAAGCCTACAGATGGATTAGTGATAGCCGCGATGAAGAAAAAGAAGAAAGATTGGATCAACTCGATGATGAGTTTAAAGTTTATAGTTGCAGAACGATTATGAATTGCTCAAAAGCATGTCCGAAAGGACTATCACCTGCAAAGGCTATAGCTGGAATCAAAAAAGAACTAGCCACAAGAAAATAATTAATATTATATTTCTTTTTGGAGATTAAATGCCAACAATCTTATCCTCATATAAGCAATTATTGGACAAAAAAGTTATCCAATTTGACGAAGAACAAAACTCAAATGTTCAGATATTAAATAAACTCTTTCGTCAAAGAAATTTTATTTTAGATAAAATAAAAAAATTAATTTTGAAAAATAAGGATCCAAAGGGTGTTTACCTTTGGGGAAGTGCAGGTTCTGGCAAAACAATGTTAATGGACATATGTTATTCAAGTTCAGAAGTATCTAAGAAAAATAGAATTCATTTTCAAGAGTTTATGATTGATATTCATAATAGGCTACATGGAATAAGAAAAAACTCATCTATTGGCGATCCCCTAAATATTGTAGCAAAGGAAATATCAAACGAAATTCAATTTCTATGCTTTGATGAGTTTCAAGTAAATGATATTGCTGATGCTTCAATTTTATATAAATTATTCAATTTATTATTAGACCAGGGGACTTTTATTTTTGCTACATCAAATATTATACCAAAAGAATTGTATAAAGATGGCCTCCAAAGAGAGAGATTCATACCATTTATTAAGTTGATAGAAAATAATTTTTTGAATCTTGAGCTATCTACCGATAAAGATTATCGAAAAGATAGGTTACAAAATCTAAATACTTATTTTTCATCATTAACTGAAGAAACAAACAATGAGCTTGATAGTTTATTTAGTAAATTATCTAATGGATCATCTCTTGATAGAAGAGAATTATTAGTTAAAGGAAGAAAAATTAATGTAGATAATCACTCTTTGGGCTGTGCTATTTTCGAATTTGATGAGCTTTGTAATAATCCCTTGGGTTCAGAAGATTACTTAGCAATAGCTAAAGAATTTGAAATAATTTTTATAAAAAACATACCAAAGCTATCTCCTGAAGACAGAAATCAAACTAAAAGATTAATCTTATTAATTGATGCATTATATGATAATCGGAAAATGACAATAATTTCTGCTGATGGGGAGCCAGAAGAAATATATACGGGAAAAGAGCTAGAGATAGAATTTAAAAGATGCGCTTCAAGGTTACATGAAATGAGGTCCGAAGGTTATGTAGTTTCTTCAAGAATTGATTGATCTTTTCTCAAAAGAATAGTTAATACAGTATATAAATTTATTAGAGGGCAGTATGAAGAGAAATAAAATCGCCTTAATAGGTGGAGGCCAGATTGGAGGTACATTAGCTCATCTTGTAGGACTAAAAGAACTCGGTGATGTAGTTATATTTGATATTATTAAAGGTATTCCTCAAGGAAAGGCACTTGATCTTGCAGAGGCGTCACCAGTTAGTCCTTATAATGTAGATTTAAAAGGATCTAATAGTTATTCCGCAATAAAAGACTCAGATGTAGTCATCGTCACTGCTGGAGTACCAAGAAAACCAGGAATGAGTCGTGACGATTTATTATCTATAAATTTAAAAGTGATGTCTGATGTTGGTGCGGGGATAAAAAAATATTGCCCTAAAGCATTTGTTATTTGTATTACTAATCCGTTAGACGCTATGGTTTGGGCTCTTCAAAAATTTTCTGGGGTTAAGCCAAATATGATAGTTGGAATGGCAGGTGTTCTTGATAGCGCTAGATTTAGATATTTCTTATCTCAGGAGTTTAAAGTATCAGTTGAAGATGTAACAGCTTTTGTACTGGGAGGGCATGGTGACACAATGGTACCTCTTGCGAGATATTCTACTGTATCGGGTATTCCTCTTCCTGATTTGATAAAGATGGGCTGGACAACTCAGCAAAAGTTAAATGATATTATTCAAAGAACTAGAGATGGAGGAGCTGAAATAGTCGGTCTATTAAAGACAGGTTCAGCTTTTTATGCTCCCGCAGCCTCAGCCATTGAAATGGCAGACTCTTATTTGAAAGATAAGAAAAGAGTTCTACCTTGTGCGGCTCATTTATCAGGTGAATATAAGATTAGAGATATGTATGTTGGTGTACCTGTAGTGATTGGAGCAAAAGGTGTAGAAAAAATATTGGAAATATCTCTTAATTCTAGAGAAACAAAAATGTTTAAAGATTCTATCTCATCTGTTAAATCTCTGATGAGAGCATGTTCAAAGATTGATAAGAGACTATCCAACAGAAAAAAATCTTCAAGAAAGTAATTTAATATAAATAGGTTGTGTAATGAATATTCATGAATATCAAGCGAAAGCAATTTTGAAAAAATTTAATGTTCCTGTACCTAGAGGTGAAATTCTTCTCTCCAAGGATAATGTTGTTGAAGCTGCGAAAAATGTATCGGATGATATTTGGGTTATCAAAGCTCAAATCCATGCAGGAGGTCGTGGTAAGGGTGGAGGAGTAAAAATTGCTAAGTCAATTGAAGAGGTCGAAAGCTATGTTGATCAAATTATGGGTATGCAGCTAGTAACCCACCAAACAGGTCCTGAAGGAAAAGAAGTAAGAAGAGTTTATATTGAAGAGGGCTCAAATATTGCCGATGAAATGTACCTATCTCTTTTGGTGGATAGGCAATCATCTCAAGTAAGTTTTATTGTGTCTACAGAGGGAGGGGTTAATATTGAAGAGGTTGCTGAAGCAACACCAGAGAAAATAACTACTGTTTCTATAGATCCCTCGGATGGCGTTACATCTCAGGATATCGATACTCTCTCTTCGGCCTTAAATTTGGATAATGATTTAAAATCCCAAGCTCTAAGTTTATTCAAGAATTTGTACTCAACATTCGTTGAGACAGATATGAGTCTTCTTGAAATTAACCCTCTAGTGATTACGAAAGAAAACAATATAATTTGTTTAGATGCAAAGGTTAATTTTGATGATAATGCCCTATTTAGACATCCTGAGTATCAAGATTTGTTAGACCCTACAGAAGAGGATGCGGCGGAATTAAAGGCATCGGAATTTGGCTTAAGCTATATAAAATTAGATGGAAATATTGGCTGTCTCGTTAACGGTGCGGGCTTAGCAATGGCAACAATGGATATCATTAAACTGTATGGAGCAGAACCAGCAAACTTTTTAGATGTTGGGGGGGCTGCTACACAAGACCTAGTAACAGAAGCATTTAAAATTATCCTTTCTGACGATAGTGTTGAAGGAGTTTTAGTCAATATTTTTGGTGGAATTATGAGATGTGATGTTGTTGCCGATGGAATTATAAGTGCTGCCAATGAAGTTAATATATCTGTTCCACTTGTTGTAAGGCTTGAGGGAACAAATGTTGATCTTGGGAAAAAGATTATTGAGGAATCTGATCTATCCATAATTAGTGCATCTGACCTAGATGATGCTGCTAAGAAAATAACGGAAGCTATATAGGAAAAAATATGTCAGTTTTAATAGATAAAAATACGAAAGTGATTTGCCAAGGTATAACAGGCTCACAGGGGTCTTTTCATACTCAGCAGGCTATAGAATATGGTACACAGATGGTAGGTGGAGTAAAACCGGGGGCAGGGGGAACTACTCACCTTGATTTACCTGTATTTGATAGTGTGAAAGATGCTGCTACGGAAACTGGAGCAAATGCATCAGTAATATATGTCCCACCACCTTTTGCAGGCGATGCTATTCTTGAGGCTGTTGATGCAGAAATTGATCTAGTGGTTTGTATTACAGAAGGTATCCCAGTTTCTGATATGGTTAAAGTAAAGAAAGCATTAGCCAATTCTAAATCGAGACTTATTGGACCCAATTGCCCAGGTATAATAACTCCCGATCAATGTAAAATCGGTATTATGCCGGGCCATATTCATCAAAAAGGTTCAGTTGGGATTGTTTCCCGATCGGGTACATTAACCTATGAGGCAGTTGGACAAACAACTGCATGTGGTTTAGGTCAAACCACTTGTATAGGTATAGGTGGAGATCCTGTAAATGGAACCAATTTTATTGATTGTTTAGATTTGTTCCTTTCAGATGATGAGACAGAGTCAATTATTATGATTGGTGAAATAGGCGGTACAGCCGAAGAAGAGGCTGCTGAGTTTTTAATAAATTCAAAAATAAAGAAACCTATCGTTGGTTTTATTGCTGGCCTTACTGCACCTCCGGGTAGGAGAATGGGTCATGCAGGAGCAATAATATCTGGTGGTAAAGGTGGGGCTAATAATAAGATAGATGCTTTGAAAGAAGCAGGAGTTGTAATCTCAGAATCACCAGCAGGATTAGGCAAAACTTTATTAGATGTGTTAGGAAAATAATATGACAGATAATTATGATATCGCTGTTATTGGATCAGGTCCAGGCGGTTATGTATGTGCTATAAGAGCTGCTCAACTCGGTTTAAGGGCAATATGTATAGATAAAAGAGGTAGCCATGGAGGAACATGCTTGAATGTAGGTTGTATACCATCTAAAGCATTGTTACATGCATCTGAGTTATTTATTGAAAAAAGCAAATTTTCATCAATGGGTATTGAAACCGACAATGTATCATTGAATTTAGAATCAATGATGTCCTATAAGGATGAAGGAGTGCAAGGTAATGTTAAGGGAATAGATTTCCTTTTTAAAAAAAATAAGATTGAAGGGGTTTATGGAGAAGCACAAATTATTGACTCGAATAAGATTTCTATCAAGCTTGACGATGGGAATAACAAGGAGATTGAAACAAAAAATATTGTTATTGCTACTGGTTCAATTCCAACATCAATACCAGGCGTTGAAATCAGTGGCGATAAGATTATATCTTCAACTGAAGCACTTTCACTTAATGAGGTACCTAACAAACTTATTGTAGTTGGTGGTGGGTACATAGGTTTAGAGCTTGGTTCTGTGTGGTCAAGGTTAGGATCCGAAGTAACAGTCGTAGAATACTTAAATAGAATTACTCCTGGTATGGATAACGAGGTTTCTTCAGCTCTTCAAAAAATACTATCAAAACAAGGATTAAATTTTTCATTAAATTCTCAAGTAATATCTGTTTCTGAAGAAGGTTCAAATGCCTCTGTTGTGATGAAAAATCGAGAAAGTAATGAAGAAGAAACTATTGAAGCCGATTATGTTTTAATTTCTACTGGCAGAAAACCTTATTTAGAAAATTTATTCTCTGATGGAATAGATATTCAAAAAACTGATGCTGGTTTCATAAAAACTGATTCTCATTTAAGAACAAATATTGATGGTATTTGGGCAATAGGGGATGTCGTTGAAGGACCAATGCTAGCTCATAAGGCTGAGGAAGAGGGTATTGCTGTAGCAGAGCTTATTGCTGGTAAACCAGGTCATGTCAATTATGATATAATACCAAGTGTCATTTATACAAATCCAGAAGTAGCCTCAGTTGGAATGACAGAGGAACAACTCAAAGAAAAATCAATTGATTATTCTGTTGGGAAATTTCCTTTCCTGGCTAATGGAAGGGCAAAGGTTAATAATACTACTGACGGTTTTGTTAAAATTTTATCATCAACTGATACAGATCAAATATTAGGAGTTCATATAATTGGTGATCAAGCAGGCAATATGATTGGAGAAGCTGCAGTAGCTATGGAATTTGAAGCTACGTCAGAAGATCTTGCTAGAATTTGTCATGCTCATCCTACACTTTCAGAAGCTATAAAGGAAGCAGCTTTATCTGTTGATGGTAGAGCATTACATATGTAATGAATTTACTTTTGAATTTTATCATATTCTTTTTTAAGATATTCATCATCTAAGTTAGTGTAGATTTGTGTTGTATCAATAGACTCATGTCCAAGTAATTTTTGTATCTTCCTAATATTTATTCCGTTTTGAAGTAAATGTGATGCAAAACTATGTCTTAAAGAATGTGGAGTTGCCTCAGATGGAATTTGACCTGGATAAATTTCTATTAATTTTTTCATACTTCGCTGAATGTCTCTTGCTGTTAAACTAGACTTTTTTTTGGAATTTATTTTCAAAAATAATGGGTCATTACTTGAGATTTCTAGATTTGTCGACGATTGGAAAGCCTCGATATATTTGGATATTTTATCTTTTATAATTGGGAGAATTGGAACATAACGCTCTTTTTGGCCTTTCCCAATGACTTTTATTTGATCATTAAATGGTATATCAGAAAATTTAAATTGTAATACTTCAGAAATTCTCAGACCAGTTGAATATATAAAGTATATTATTGCTAGGTCTCTTTTGTGCTGCCATGTTTTCCAATTTTTATTACCTTTTGATTGATCTGGATCTATAAATTTTAAAAAATCAATTAATTCTTCTTCTTTAAAGGTTTTATTTGATATCCTCTTGTCATATTTAGTGGTTGATATTTTATTAAATGCATGATTTTTCCAATTATTTTTTTCTGAGAGAAATTTAAAAAAATTCCTAAGCACTGATTGGCACCTTGCAAGACTTCTATTGCTTTTTTCTTTTTCTTTATATTTTTTGATGCATCCATTTTTACACAGGATTTCAATTTTTCTTGAAATGTCTCCATATATATCGAAAATTTCTTTTCCAGAAAAAATGTTACCTCTGAATTTTTTTTCAATATTATTTAATAAATTGAGGTTATCAGAATTTGAGAAGAAATCTTTATGACCGCTTAAGATATTATTAGGTTTTTTATTTTCAAAGGTATAATAGCTATTGATCATTTCTTCCTTTAATGTTTCGTAAGTTTTTGATTTACCTAGATAGAAGCTTTGATAGGCCAAAAAATCAATATCTTGGAAATCTTCAAGATCTTTTGATGATATATTGGTGCCTAGATAAATATGACAAAAGTTAAAAAAATGCGAAATCGTTCGACCATATTCATTAATCGTTAGTTGGCTTTTATTTTGTAATATAAGGCTCTTAATATAATCTTTTGATAATACCTCTAAATCTTGATCTACATATGAACAATTTAATGTTTTAGGAAAATAAAGTTCTTCATCCTCCTTTTTCATTTCAGAGAATTTTTTGACCACTATTTTTCCAATCATCCAGAAAAGCTTTTAATCCTTTATCGGTTAAAGGATGAGTCGCTAATTCTGAAACGACTTGTGGAGGCAGAGTAGATATATCTGCACCATAAATAGCTGCTTTTTTTACATGTTCAATATTTCTTACAGATGCAGCAAGTATTTCAGTTTTAAGGTTTGGGTAATTATCATAAATAGTTTTGATATCACGAATGAGATCCATACCATCTTCTCCAATATCATCTAGTCTTCCAATAAAAGGCGATATGAATGTTGCTCCAGCTTTTGCAGCCAGTAAAGCTTGTGTTGCAGAAAAGCACAATGTAACATTTATCATTATATCTTTATCTGAAAGCGTCTTACAAGCTTCTAAACCAGCCCATGTTAAAGGAACTTTGATAGCGACATTTTTGGAAATTTTACTGAGAACCAGGCCTTCTTCAATCATACCTTCAGCATTTGTTGCTGTTACTTCAGCGCTTACTGGTCCTGGAGTTATGGAGCAAATTTCCTTAATAACATCTTTAAAATCCTTACCTGATTTAGCAATAATAGAAGGATTAGTTGTAACTCCGTCAACCATTCCTGATTTTGTAAATTTCTCAATTGCTTCGATGTCGGCACTATCAATAAAAAACTTCATTTGTTATCCTGTTAATCTCTAAATATAATTCCATATTCTTTTATTAATACAATATAATCTGATATTGCTAATGATTAAAATGAAAAAAGTCTCTGTATTACTTCCAGTTAACACTAACAGCACATATGATTATTTAAGTTTAGATCCATTAGAGCTTGGAACATTAGTATCTGTGCCTTTCAGAAATAAAGAAATGAAAGGAATTGTTTGGCATGATAGTTTGGAAGAAATTCCATCTGAGAAATTAAAAAAAATAACAAAGGTACATGAAGAGTTTAAGCTTGAAAAAAGATTAATTTCTTTTTTAGATTTCTTTCATAAATATAACTTAGTACCCATTAGCAAGTTATTTAAATTAGTTATTCCTCAAGATAAATTAATAGAAGAAAGCAATATTTCTAATACAAGTGATAATCTTGCACTTCCCTCTGAAACATCTCTTAAATTAACAGAGCTTCAAGAAGAGGTTGCTAAGAGGGTTATTGACTCCGTAAAGAAGGAGAAATTTGACCGCTTCTTAGTAGATGGAGTTACTGGCTCAGGTAAAACGGAGATCTATTTTGAAGCAGTTAATGAGGTTTTAAAAAAGGGAAATCAAGTATTAATTCTATTACCTGAAATTTCTCTAGTAGATTCATTGGTTAATAGAATTCATAAAAGATTTGGATTTAAACCACATGTTTGGCACTCCGAAACTAAATCTTCAAGAAAAAAAGAAGCATGGAAAGACATCTATAGTGGCAAGGCTAAGATAATTGTAGGAGCAAGATCTTCATTATTTCTTCCATTCAAAAGTCTTAATTTAATAATTGTTGATGAAGAACATGACACCACCTACAAACAACAAGACCAAATTATATATAATGCTAGAGATATGGCCATAGCTAGAGGGTCTTTTGAAAACTCAACAGTTATACTTGTGTCGGCCACTCCCTCATTAGAAACTTTGTTCAATGCAAAAGAAAATAAATACCATCACTTAAATTTACCAAATAGAATTGGTAAGGCTGGGATGCCTGATATTAAAGCCATTGATATGAGAAAAGAGAAAATGGAAAAAGACTCTTGGATATCTCCAACATTAAAGTCATCAATACTTGAAACTCTTGAAGCAGGTGAACAAGTTCTTTTGTTTCTTAATAGAAGAGGTTATGCACCTCTAACAATTTGTAAAAGTTGTGGTGAAAAAATTGGATGTTCAAAATGTGATTCTTTTTTAGTACATCATAAAGCAAAAAATAGATTACTTTGTCATCAATGTGGCTATACCGAAATCTTTAAAGATAAATGTAAAAGCTGCAATTCAGAAAATTCGTTTTTGCAATATGGCCCAGGTATAGAAAGATTATTAGAAGAAACGATCAAAGCCTTTCCTAATAAATCTGTCAGCTCTATTTCATCAGATAATTCTAAAGATTTCCTGAAAACAATGGAATCCTTAAGCAAAGGTGATATAGATGTGATTATTGGAACCCAAATCATTTCTAAAGGATATCATTTACCCAATCTAACATTAGTTGGCGTTATTGATGCCGATCTTGGTCTAGCTAGCAGTGATTTGAGGGCTTCAGAACATACATTTCAACTTTTACAGCAAGTATCTGGAAGATCAGGAAGAGATGAAAAAGAAGGCAAGGCACTTATTCAAACTTATTATCCTCATCATCCTGTAATAAATTCGCTAATAAAGAATGATAGGGATGAATTTACAGAGGCTGAATTAGCTATGAGGGAAAGATCAAATCTGCCTCCATTTGGAAGATTAGCTAATATTACTATTTCTGATACAGATGAAGAGAGATTGATCAAGTTTAATAAGCATCTTGCATCATTAACTCCTAGAACAAAAAGGATAAAAATCTTTGGTCCAGCACCAGCACCAATTACAAAAATTAGAAATAGATATCGTTATAAATTTTTGGTAAAGGCAGATAAAACAATTAATATTCAAAAATTTATCGAAAACTGGATTTCAGATATCAAAAAACCGAATTCAATAAGACTTTTAATTGATATAGATCCTTATAATTTTTTATAAAGAATCACCCATCAGATATTGCATGCAAGGTACGCTTATGTTACGAGAAGCATAGGATTTTTTTTAAAATTGCCTGGGAGTTCTTAAATAATAATATCTATTTAAATCAATAACTTATTGTAATTGGAATTTTACGCATGAGTCAATCAAGTCAAGATCACACATCAGGAATATCAGGAAGATACGCTTTTGCCCTTTTTGAACTAATTCAAGAAGAGCATGATTTGAATGAAATAGAAAAAATTAACAACGAACTATCTGTTATTGGTAATGCAATTTCTCAAAGTGAAGAGATGTTAAAGATAATTCAAAGTCCAATATATAATGCCCAAGAACAGTTTTCTGCAATGAAATCAGTTTTAGAATTACTCAATACTTCGGATACATTAACTAATTTTGTTGGAGTTCTATGTCAGAACAGAAGGTTATTTGTTTTGCCTGATGTTATTATCTCCTTCAGAGAACTCTTGAATAATTTAAAAGGAAAAATGACAGCAACTATTGTTGTAAGTTCTGAATTAAATGAAAATCAACTAAGTAAAATAAAGAAAGTATTGGCAGATAATTATTCTCAAGAAGTTGATGTTGATCTAGAGATAGATGAGAAGATTTTGGGAGGACTAATAGTTAAAATAGGAAGTAAGATGATAGACTCATCTTTACTTACAAGACTTAAATTAATGCAATCAAATATGAGTGAGGTTTAATCATGGAAATTCAACCAGCAGAAATATCCGCAATTTTGAAGAAAAAAATTAAGGATTTTGGAAAAGATGCTGAAGTGTCTGAAATAGGTCAGGTGCTATCAGTTGGTGATGGTATAGCTAGAGTTTATGGTTTGGATAATATTGAAGCTGGTGAAATGGTTGAATTTCCAGGCGAAATTAAAGGAATGGCCCTTAATCTTGAAGAGGATAATGTTGGTGTTGTTATTTTTGGTGATGATACTGACATTAAGGAGGGTGATACTGTAAAAAGAACGGGTGCAATTGTTGAAGTGCCAATTGGAAAAGAGCTTCTTGGAAGAGTTGTAGATGCATTAGGTAACCCAATTGACGGAAAAGGCCCAATTAATTCATCTGAAAGTAAAAGAGTTGATATTAAAGCCCCTGGAATCATTCCTA
>Ga0163111_10002211_pt1 | contig 12264 bp, 15 predicted proteins | sample CRUFie1St18metaG_FD_109645 | JGI IMG/M metagenome (GOLD analysis project Ga0163111, IMG submission 109645) | Marine microbial communities from the Costa Rica Dome - CRUD Field 142mm St18 metaG | ecosystem: Environmental > Aquatic > Marine > Oceanic > Photic zone | place: Costa Rica: the Eastern... | reverse complement strand
TTAAAAGAAATAGCAGAGTCTAATAATTCTAGTCTTATAATAGCTACCCATGATAACGAGTTAACAAAAATACTAGATAAAAAAATAATTATTGAAAATGGAAATATGAATTACGTTTAACTATTTAATTTTTTCTTTTTGCCCAAATCTTAAGAACATAGTATCTCCAATAAAGGCGTATTAATATATAGCTTATTAAAGACCCAATTATTGCAAGAATAATAGAGCCTATTAAAAGCGGTTCCCATATGTGCATAATATTTGATAATAAATTTATTTCTTCATTTTTTAATTCAAAACTAGATTCATTATTAACAAAAATTTTTCCAAGTTGGTAAGCAAAATAAAAAATTGGGGTATATGTAAACGGATTACTTATCCATGTTAAAATTACAGAAATAGGTAAGTTTCCAGCAAAAGTTATAGCTAGAAATGACGCCACAATCATCTGACCAGGAATAGGAAGGAATGCGCAGAAAGCGCCAATCGCAAAGCCTCTGGAAACTGATTTTTTATTTATATGCCATAAATTAGGTTGCAACACAGCTGGACCGAATATTTTTAAAATTTTTTCTTCTTTAACAGCGTCTAGCTTAGGAAATAATCTTTTGATTACATTTTTAATCATTTCTGTAAAATAAGTAGTTTGTTTAACTAAAGTATATAAGAAATTGGAAAAAAGTACTCAAAAAAATGGCTGGAAAATATATAAAAGACTTATACGTATAGCCTTAAAAAATAATTCAACCCCAATATCAATTGCGATTATAGGAATGATTATAACTGCAATAAGTGACCCAGCCTTATCCGCAATAATGAAACCAATTCTTGACGGAGGCTTTATTCAGAGAGATCAAGAAGTTATTTCTCTGTTACCTTTTGGTTTATTCTCAATATTTTTAGTTAGGTCTTTTGGTATTTTTCTAACAATTTATTTTATGGCTAAAGTTGGAAGAACTCTTGTTTTTCGTCTCAGAGAGATGATGTTTGAGAACTTATTAAATTTGCCTGTATCATTTTACGATAAAACATCTTCAGGTGACCTAATGTCAAGAATATCGCATAATGTTGAGCTTTTGTCATCAGTAGCAGCTAGAAGTCTAATAATTTTAATAAGAGATACATTAACAATTTTAGGTTTACTTATATGGATGACTTATTTGAGCTGGGAGTTAACACTATGTTTTTTATTGGCCGCACCGTTTATCGTAGTATTAGTAAGTAGTTTAAATAAAAGGTTTAGATCCCTAACCCACGATGCGCAAAATTCTGTAGGTGGGATAATACATGTCGCTCAGGAAGTTATCCAAGGAAACAAAATTGTAAAAATATTTAAAGGTCATAATAAGGAAACTGAAAGATTTTCAGATACGAATAACAAGAATAAGGTAAGCCATATGAATTTAGCACTGACAGAAGGAATCAATAGTGCAGTTATTATGTTAATAGTTGGATCTTCTTTATCCGGTATAATTCTTATATCCACATTTGATTTTATCCTCGAATCTATTACTGTAGGTTCATTTGTGTCATTTATGTTTGCGATGTTTATGATATTGGGACCAGCTCGAGGACTTGCAAGTATAAATGCAAGACTGCAACAAGGTATTGCTGCAGGTGAAAATGTTTTTGAGCTTATTGACGAAAAAAAAGAAAAAGACGATGGCGAAATTCAAGAAATAAATATTAATAATGACATTATTTTTGAAAATGTTTCTTTTGCTTATCAAAATTCTGATAGCCAAGTTTTAAGCGGAATTAATTTAACAATCAAAACAGGAGAATTTATTGCATTGGTTGGCATGTCCGGTTGTGGAAAATCTACATTAGTCAATTTAATACCAAGGCTTTATAATCCTTCAAGTGGAAAAATAACAATAGACAATGTTGATATAAAAGATTTGAATCTTGACGTTCTTAGAGAAAATATTAGTTATGTCGGGCAAGATACAATCCTCTTCAATGATACTATTAAAAATAATATTATTTACGGTAGAGCGAATGTTTCTGACTTGGAAATCAACTCTGCATTAGAGAAGTCTTATTCTCACGATTTTGTCAACAGCATGCCAGATGGATTGGATACTATGATTGGGGAAAACGGTGTATTACTCTCCGGAGGACAAAGACAAAGACTTGCTATAGCTAGAGCTTTTTTGAAAAATTCGCATGTTTTAATATTTGATGAAGCGACATCGTCACTTGATTCTGTTTCAGAGAAATATATTCAAAAAGCCTTAGATCAACTTAAGATTGGTAAAACTACAATAATAATAGCACATAGACTATCAACTGTTGAAAATGCAAACAATATTATTGTTATGGATAGTGGTTCTATTATAGAATCTGGAAATCATGAGGATTTAATTAACAAAAAGGAATATTATTTTAAATTATACAACTCTCAATTATTTAAATAGTGTTTAATAAATCAAAACTTCCAACCCTTAGTAAGTATTACTTATATTCTTTAGATAAAATATATATTCTAAATTTTATTCTTTTGCCATTATGTGTTTTATATTTTTTTATTAATCTTGCTAGAAAAGTATTTTTTTCAAATAAAAAACACAATGTAGTCCCGGTTATTGTTGTTGGTAATTTAACGGTTGGTGGTACAGGAAAAACATCATTGGTTATTTGGCTTTGCAACAACTTAACATCAAGAAAATATAAAATCGGAATAATATCAGGTGGGTATAAAACAAATAACCCAAATGAGCTTCAAATTGTTGGCAATAATTCTCAGATTAAAGAAGTAGGTGATGAAGCAATACTAATTAAGAGAAATACCGAGGCTGTAGTATGTAAGTGTAAAAATAGAAAAAAAGCATACGAATATCTTGTATCAAACTTTAAGCTTGATGTGATTATATCCGATGATGGATTAAGCCATTACAACCTAAGCAGAGATTTAGATGTAGTAATTGTTAAAGAAAATAAACCTTTTGGAAATGGATTATTGCTACCAGCAGGCCCACTTAGGGAAACACCTTCATCAATTAACAATTATGAAAATATTGTGGTTAATAAGAGCAAAAAATCTAGTCTGCTTGGTTTTTGTTATGATCTATCTTCGGTAATAGATATAAATAAATCGGAAGAAATTGATATATATAATTTGAGTGGCACAACAATGCATTTAGTAACTGCAATAGCTAACCCAGATCTTTTAATTAAATATTTAAAGAGGCTAAATATTGATTTAATCACACATATCTACCCAGATCATTACATTTTTGAAAAAAAAGATTTTTTGTTTGAGGATGATTATAAGGTAATAATGACAGAAAAAGATTTTGTGAAATGCTTATTATTTAACCTTGATCATTCTTACTTTCTGCCAACAAAAATTATTGTTGATAATGATATTAAAATAATGTTGAATGATAAAGTGTCAGAATTACTTAAGGTATAAAATTGATTAACAGAAACTTACTTGATATTTTAGTGTGCCCAGTAACTAAGAGTAAATTATATTATTTCAAAGATTCTAATGAGCTAATATCTTTGCCAGCTAGACTTGCCTATAAAATAGAAGATGACATCCCTATAATGCTCGAATCAGAAGCTAGAGAAATAAGTTCGGAAGAATATGAAAAGTTTAAAGAGTTGTTTGTAAAATAATGGCTGAATCCAACGATTTCTTTATTGTAATTCCTGCGAGATATGATTCTTCTCGTTTTCCAGGGAAAGTTCTAGCAAAGATTGATGGAAAATCAATGCTTGAGCACGTTTTTCATAACTCGTTAAGCTCAAATGCGAAAGAAGTTTTTATAGCAACAGATAGCAAGAAAATATATGAATCTTCGAAAAATTATACAGATAATGTATTTATGACTTCAAAAGACAATATAAATGGCACTGAAAGAATAGCTGAACTAGCAAAATCATTAAATTGGCATAAAACAAAGCTTGTTATTAATGTTCAGGCAGATCAGCCATTTCTTAAGTCAGACAATATTAATTTCCTTGCAAATTCTGCAGGGGGTAACAAGGGCTTAAGTACTCTTTATTACCCATTAAACAACCTTGAATTAAAAAAAGATAAAAATACTGTGAAAATTTCTTTAGGAAAAGATATTAAGTTTCATAGGGAAGTTGATATAAATGAAAATGGTGAATTTTATAAACACATTGGTATATATGCATATTATGTAAATGATTTAATAAATTATAATAATTTACCTCAATCTTCAAATGAGATTAGTTTAAGTCTTGAACAGTATAGATTTGTGGATAATGACATTAAAATACACGCTTATTTGGCTAAAAGTGATCCAGGCATTAGTATTGATTCTATTGAAAATTTAGATGAATATGAAAGCATAAACCATTGATTAATATGAACAAAGCTCTTTTAATAGTTGCTCATGGTAGCAGAAAAGAAGAATCAAATAGTGAGATATTTGAGCTTGCCAAAAATATTGCAAGTAAAAATAATTCATTTGATATGGTTGAAGCCTGTTTTTTAGAAATAGCAGAACCATCAATTCCAGAAGGAATAAAGGCCTGTGTGTCAAATAAAGCATCAGAAATTCTTATTATGCCTTACTTTTTAGCAGCTGGAAGGCACGTTTTAGAGGATATACCATCAATTGTCGACGAGGAAAAGACGAAATATTCAAATATTTCTATCAAATCTTTACCATATTTTGGGTCAAACCCTGTGATTGTTGACATACTTAATACACTAGCGGAAAATGACGCTTAATTGATTAATTTTTTATATTACATGGAGTAAGGAGATATAATGTTTAACGAAGATATGACCATAGAGAGCTTTGACCCTGAACTTTCAAAAGCAATAAAAGATGAAATAAAAAGACAAGAGGAGCATATAGAGCTTATTGCTTCAGAAAATTACGCAAGCCCAAGAGTTATTGAAGCTCAAGGTTCTGTTTTAACTAACAAGTACGCAGAAGGATATCCTGGCAAAAGGTACTATGGTGGTTGTGAATACGTTGATGTTGCGGAACAATTAGCGATTGACCGCTTGAAAGAATTATATGGCGCAGATTATGCGAATGTTCAACCTCACTCAGGTTCACAAGCAAATGCAGCAGTATTTATGGCATTGCTTCAGCCTCATGATACTATTTTAGGTATGAGTTTAGCTCATGGCGGACATTTAACACATGGCTCTAAAGTAAATTTCTCTGGGAAAATATATAATGCGGTTCAGTATGGTTTAAATCCTGAAACTGGCGAAATAGATTACGATCAGGTTGAGGCATTAGCAAAAGAACATAAACCTAAAATGATCATTGCTGGCTTTTCAGCATACTCAAGAGTTTTAGATTGGCAAAGATTCAGAGATATCGCTGATTCAATTGGGGCATATTTCTTTGTTGATATGGCTCATATTTCTGGACTAGTTGCGGGTGGAGTCTATCCAAGCCCAGTACCATATGCTGATATTGTTACATCAACAACACACAAAAGTCTAAGAGGGCCAAGAGGCGGAATCATTATTTGTAAATCAAATGAAGAAATCGAGAAAAAAATTAACTCTATGGTATTTCCTGGAACTCAAGGTGGACCCTTGATGCATGTAATTGCAGCAAAAGCAGTTGCTTTTAAAGAAGCTTTGCAACCAGAATTTAAAGAGTATCAAAAACAGATACTAAAAAATGCCTCTGCAATGGCCGACCAATTTATTAAAAGAGGTTTTAAAGTTGTGTCTGGTGGTACAGATGATCATTTATTCTTAGTTGATTTTATTGAAAAAGGAATTACAGGAAAAGATGTTGATGCTGCACTTGGCAGAGCTAATATAACAGTAAATAAGAATTCAGTGCCTAATGACCCGCAGTCACCATTCGTTACAAGTGGAATTAGAGTAGGGACACCAGCACCAACAACCAGAGGTTTTAAAGAGGCTGAATGTATTGAGCTTACAAACTGGATGTGCGATGTTATTGAAAATCTTGATAATGAAGAAGTTATTAACTCTGTAAAGAAAAAGGTGGTTGAACTTTGTAGAAAACATCCTGTTTATGCAAAATCTATTGCGCTTAATGCAGTATCAGCCGCATAAATCATGAGTTTATTTAATGCATTGCCCATTTTGTAATTTTTCAGATACAAAGGTTATAGACTCAAGACTGACAGCTGACAACTCTCAAGTCAAAAGAAGAAGGGAATGCTCAAAGTGCGAGAATAGATGGTCAACCATGGAGAGTGCAGATTTAAATTTACCTAGAGTTATTAAAAAAGATAATTCTAGGGAAGATTTTTCTGAAAAAAAAGTTGAAAGAGGTATTCTCAGAGCTCTTAACAAGAGATCTGTTAATAAAGATTCAATAGATATTGCGATACAAAATATCATCAATAAACTTAAAGCTCTCACAGAAAAGGAAATAATATCTTCGCAGATTGGCGTCCTTGTTATGCAGGAATTAAGAGAAATTGACCAAGTGGCTTATATCCGATTTGCATCGATTTACCATAGTTTCGAAGATCTCCAAGCTTTCCAAGATATTATTAAGATAATTGAGAAAGATTTGACCCCAGAAATGATGAAGACTCAATTAAAACTAATTGAAGACGAAAGTGTAAATCGAAAGAAAAAATGAACCGCAAAAAACTCTATATGCAAAATGCAATAGATCTTGCAATGAAAGGGAGGTATACAACCTCTCCAAATCCTAATGTGGGATGTGTAATTGTTGAAGGAAACAAAATTTTAAGTAGATCCTATCATGCTAAATCCGGGAAAGATCACGCAGAAGTTATTGCCCTCAAAAAATTAAAAAAGAAAGTTAATAACCAAATGGTTATGTATTTAAACTTAGAACCATGTTGCCATACAGGAAAAACAGGTCCGTGTACTAAAACAATTATAGAATCAGGTATAAAAAATGTTGAAATTGCAATGTTTGATCCAAATCCAGTTGTAAAGGGCAAAGGCGTAAAAGAACTTCGAAAAAATGGAATTGCCGTCAATGTTGGACTATGTAAAAATGAGGCAATTAAAATAAATAATGATTTTATTACTAGGCATAATAAAAATAGACCTTATATAGTTCTTAAACAAGCCATAAGCGCAGATTTTAGAATTACAAATCCACAAAATAGGTGGATAAGCTCAAAACTCTCAAGAGAAGATTCTCACTTTCATAGGGCAGAATCATGCGCAATTCTTGTCGGCTCAAATACTGTACGAAATGACAATCCAAGGCTAAACGTAAGACTCACAAAAAAGAAATTATTAATTTCCGAAAGTATTCGACAACCAATAAAAATTATTCTTGACTCAAAATTGTCTTTAAATATAAATAAATATAAAATATTTGATGGTAAAACAAAAAAGATTGTTTTCAATTCTGTTGAAACAAAGTTTGATAAGAAAAAAAATATTGATTTTATTAAAGTTAATAGAGAAAAAATTGGCTTAAATTTAATTTCAATAATGAAAATTCTTACGAATGACTATGAGATTAAAAGACTTTTGGTTGAGCCTGGTAAAGAGCTCTTTTCAAATTTCTTGAGTAAAGAAATTTTTGATGAAATTATTTATTACAAAAGCCCTATTTTTGTTGGAAAATCTGGTCTCCATAACATTAATACTACGAAATCATATCTAAAAAATAGATTTTTAATCATAGATTCCGTAAAGATCTTATCAAATGATGTTAAGATTACATACAAATTCAAGGAGTAAAAATGTTTACTGGTTTAGTGCAAAAAATAGCCACAGTTAAATTTATCAATAGTCATCATGGAGATATACAGGCTATTTTTTCAGTAGAGAAAGATTTTTTATCGACTGTTAAAGAAGGTGATAGCCTTTCTATTAATGGAGTTTGTTTAACTGTTTATAATATTTTAGATGATACTTTTTCTGTTGACATATCAAATGAAACGCTTGATGTAACAACTTTAACTCAGCTAAATACAGGATATAAAGTTAATATTGAGACATCTTTGAAGCTAAATGATAAGCTTGGTGGACATATTGTAAGCGGACATGTTGATTCTATTGCAAAAGTAATAGGCCTTGAAAAAGATTCAAGATCATACAAACTTTGTATTGAATTGCAGGATAAAAAGTATCTAAAATATATTGTAAAAAAAGGATCGATTTGCGTTGATGGAATAAGTCTTACAGTAAATGCAGAAAATGATAAGCATTTTTATGTAAATATAATCCCGTATACTTGGGACAATACTATTATGCAGTATTATAAAGTTGGAACAGTAGTAAATATTGAAATCGATAGAATGGCTTTACATATAGAAAAGTTACTTAACTCAAAAGATTAGAGGAAATGATGTTAGCAAAGACAGAGGAAATTCTTGAGGAATTAAAGAAAGGCAAAATGGTTCTTATAGTTGATGACGAGAGTCGAGAGAATGAAGGTGATTTTATTATGGCAGCTAGCAAAGTAACTCCTGAAGATATTAACTTTATGAGCAAATATGCTCGAGGACTAATCTGTCTTACTTTGACAAGAGAAAGATGTAAGCAATTAAATTTACCTTTAATGAAGAACGACACAGACTCTAACCACGAGACAAACTTTACAATATCGATTGAGGCTTCAGAGGGTGTGACAACTGGAATTTCAGCTTATGATAGGGCGCATACTATAAGAACAGCAGTTATGCCCGACGCAATATCAAATGATATTTCTAGACCAGGTCATATATTTCCACTAATGGCGCAACCTGGAGGAGTATTAACAAGAGCAGGGCATACTGAGGCTGGGTGTGATTTAGCAAGATTAGCAGGCTTTGAACCCGCTTCAGTTATCGTTGAAATAATGAGTGACGACGGAACTATGGCGAGATTACCGGAATTAAAAAATATCGCAAAAGAACATAATATAAAAATTGGAACAATTGAGGACCTGATTAAATATAGAACCAAGCATGAAAAAACAGTTATTCGAAAAAATGAATGCCCAATAAACACTGAATATGGGGAATTTAACCTTGTATCCTATGAGGATATTCTGTCAAATACTATGCATGTTGCCTTAATAAAAGGAAGTTTAAATAAAAACGAATCAACCTTTGTGCGTGTTCATATTCAAAATACCATTAAAGATATTTTGCAATCTTCTCATCACTCTGGATGGCCGCTAAAAAATGCAATGCAAAGAATTAATAAAGAGGGAAATGGAGTGATATTAATTTTAAGATGGGATGAATCTATAAATGATATTATGAAGGATATTGAAATGATTAAAAAGCCAAACGCGGATATTTCTCAAGATTTTGATAGGAGAACTTTGGGAGTTGGAGGCCAAATACTTTCAGATCTTGGCGTTAGTAAAATGAAACTACTTAGCTCTCCTAAAACCTTTTATGGCTTAGGTGGATATGGCCTTGAAATAGAAAAATATATAACGGAATAATTATGTCAAATAACAGTTATAAAGTTTTATGTATTAAATCAACTTTTAATTCTGATATCGTTGATAACTTACACTCTGGTGTAAATGAAAGTTTATCAAATAGCGAAGTTAAAATCGTACAACTAGATCCGATATATGTTCCTGGCGCTTTCGAGCTTCCATTCATGGCTAAGAAAGTTATAGACAGTGCAGCTTATGAAGAATTAGATTGTATTATTACTCTTGGTTGTGTAATTAAAGGAGAAACAGCTCATTTTGAATATATTTCTAGCGCTTGTGCAAATGCTTTAGCAACCTTAAATATTAATAGCAAAATTCCAATATTATTTGGAGTAATCACTGCGTTTACCAAAGAACAGGCAATTGCTAGGTCTGAGATAAATTTTAATAGCTCTAATAATAGAAACATAGGATTTAATGTGGCTAATGCTGCAAAGACTCTTATGGCGAAATTGGATAGAATTTGTTGAATAAAGAGATTCATATTGTCCTCTAAAAGTTTTTAAAAAAATGAAAATTAGTGAAAAAATGCGAAATACAAATCGTAACATCTGGTCGCGCAGATTAGCCTTTCAGGCTATTTACTCTTGGTCTATTAATCCTTGTAATACCAAAGAACTTTTGAGTTTGTTTAGCAAAGACACAAACTTTGAAAAATCAGACAACGCCTATTTTAAAGATATTATTTCTGGAGTGATAAGTAATATTCAGGAAATTGACGATTCTATTCAAGAGCAATCCGACATTGATATTACCAAAATCAATATCATTGAGCTTTCTATAATAAGGTGCTATGTCTTTGAAATTAAATATAATAAAAAATTTCCATATGAGGTCATCATATCTGAATCTGTTAAACTAGCAAAAAAGTTTGGAGGTCAAGATAGTTATAAATTCATCAATGCCTTTTTGGAAACCTATAAAAAAATTGAAAAATGAAAAAAATATCTGAAGATAAAATAATTGAATTGGTGTCAAATACCAATGGTTTTAGAGAAGAAGTAATTATCCCAATAGGCGAGGACGCAGGGGTTATATACCCTAAGCAAGAAACAAATATGGTTATCACAACAGACACCATGGCTCTTAATACTCATTTCAAGTCGAATATTACACCATATGAACTTGGTTATATATCTGCTACGTCAAATATTAGCGATCTTTCAGCCATGGGTGCAGAGCCAGCTTTTGCACTAATTAATTTAACCTTAGACAAACCTACAGATACTTTTATTACTCAATTAATAAACGGATATAATGAAGTCTTTAAAAAATTTTCAATGACCACATTGGGAGGAGACACCACAAAAGGAAAACTCAGCATCTCAATGACGCTAATGGGTTACACAGAGTCAAACAATTTCATGCAAACATCGTCAGCAAAAGATGGTGATAGTATTTACATTTCAGGATCAATAGCAGAAACAATGTATGCTCATATGCAGAATACTTACTTCTTACATGATAATAGAAACGAGCTTGGAATGCTACTCACTGATTATGCAAATGCATGTACTGATATGTCAGATGGATTATTTAAGTCTTTAAGAAATATATGCAAAAGAAGTAAATTAGGCGCAGAAATATATCTTGATAAAATTTGCATAAATGAAAGTATTCTTAATTTAATATTAAAAAATGAAAATACATGGGAAGATGCTTTTGGTTACGGAGAGGATTATGAGCTCTTTTTTACTGTTAGCCCCTCTAATGTAAAAAAACTTGAAAACTTTTGCAAACAAAAGTGCATTGAAATATTTAAGATTGGTAAACTTAACAGAAATAAAAATATAGAATTTTTACATAAATCAAAAAAAATAGAACTTGATATTTATAAAGAATTTGAGCATTTTCGAGAATGATTTTAAGATTTATACTCACAGGATTTTACATTGGTAAAATAAAATATGCTCCTGGCACTTTTGGAACATTGTTGGCTGTTCCATTATTTTTATTAATTCAAGATTTAAATTTAATCTCAAAAATTTTATTTGTATTTTTATTTTTTTTATTATCTTTATTTTTATTAAGTATCTCTTACAAAAGAAAAGTTTTTGATGAAATTGATGATAAAAGTATTGTAATTGATGAGATAATTGGATATCTTGTTTTCATAATATTCTTTGAGAATACCTTATTTGTTCTAACTGTCGGCTTCTTGCTTTTTAGATTATTTGATATTATTAAACCATATCCTATTTCCCTAATTGACAAAAAAATGAAAAACGCCCTTGGTGTTATTTTAGATGATATAATTGCTGGATTATTCTCTGGCATAACTTTATTCATTATTATTCATGCACTTAAGTGAAAGTTTTTTAAAATGGTTTTTCTTTCTCATTTTAGTAGTGTTATTCGGCAGTGCTTTTCTTTTAATAGAGATTTCTTTAAATTCTTTTTCTCCTGTTCAGATAGCTTTTTTTCGCGTTTTCTTTGCCTCAATATTTTTGCTTATTTATTCTATGGCAAAAGGCTATAAACTGAATTTCATTTATAAGTATTTTAATCTCCTTTTTATACTTGGATTATCTGGCACTACAATTCCTTTTTTTCTAATTAGTTGGGCTCAGTTAACTATTAGTAGTAGCGAAACTGGAATATTAATTGGTTTTATGCCTTTATTTACTATTCTTGGTTCACATTATTTTTTTAAGTATGAAAAATTAAACATATATAAAATTTTTGGTTTTATTATAGGCTTTATTGGTTTGCTAATATTATTATTAAATAATAATGAAAATATAAGTTTTTTTAATAATATATATGCTAAAACCGCAGTTATAGCTAGTGCTTTTTTCTATGCTCTCAATGCTTTACTTGTAAAAAAAATAGATAATGTCGAGGTTATACCTTTATCGGCAATTGTGATGGTTTTTTCTACCTTGCAACTATTAGTCTT
>Ga0163111_10002208_pt1 | contig 12272 bp, 9 predicted proteins | sample CRUFie1St18metaG_FD_109645 | JGI IMG/M metagenome (GOLD analysis project Ga0163111, IMG submission 109645) | Marine microbial communities from the Costa Rica Dome - CRUD Field 142mm St18 metaG | ecosystem: Environmental > Aquatic > Marine > Oceanic > Photic zone | place: Costa Rica: the Eastern... | reverse complement strand
GAGAAGGCTGAGAGCCTTCTAGCTAGGTCATTTCGAGTTGTTTTCGGTAAACGTTCTTCAAAGTCAGGTAGGCCAAATTCAATCATAACCTCTTCCCAAGTAGGTACATCCAATTTGTCTTCTTCTTCTTCCTCGACAAAACACTGCGGGTATAATTGGCGAATAAATTCGTGATGCGGCTCACGAACTACCTTTGCGAGAGCTCTAAAATCGCCAACATCAAGGCCAAGTTTAGTCCCTTCAACTAAAACTTCATACAGGAATGGTTTGATGACCTTACCTTGGGCTTTTTCAACATCATAGCCGGCAAGGCTGGTAAATCCAGCAGCAACCATATCCCAAGCAGTAATCGCTTCTTCAGGGTCTAAGTCTGCTGGAGGAGCTCTAAATGGATCGATACACAGCGGCAGACCTTTGCTTCGCAGTGGCGTCCAAATTCGAACCTCACACATATCAAGCAGTTGTCTTGCTCTTGCAACATCACCGTCTTGGTCAATTAGGTCTTGTTCATCAATCCCTAGGGCAAGTCTAGCCAAATCTCCTTGTGGGTCAATTATCAGAGATGGGATTTTAGCAATGGCGGCCTCTTCAATCAGAGCCTTTGCCATAACGGTTTTTCCAGACCCAGTTGAACCAAGCATTGCTGCGTGTCTAGCAAGCACCTGTGGCGGGATGTCAATCGGTTGTTGATTGTCGCGTCTATGTCCAAGAAACATGCCTTTTGGCTTAAAGTTCGATTTTGGTTTACTAGACTCAACCATTGCTGAATCAGCAGAAAAAATATCGCCAATGATACGAGCTAGACCGCCGTCTTTCTCGTCCACACCCGCCCCCAAAATATTGGAGTCAGATGCCCCATCATCGGACACCATTATTTTCTCCAATTAGGTTAGGGGTCTTGAAATATCCGTAAGATTTCAGGCTAATTCATCTGATACCTACGGGGAAGTTTTCTCGCCGATATCAACTAACGTTCTTTCCGAACAACATTCATTTCAGTTGAAATCTTCATGTTAAGCAGGATTTCTCCAAAATCACGCGAGTAAGCTGCAAGCCGCCTAATCGATTCAGAAATACTTAGTTTTTGAGCGAGCAGCGGACCCTTGGACATTTTTTCTAATTCATCTCGTTCATATCCAAGAAGAGATTGTTGCATTTCTTTCAATTCATGCCTCGCTTCTTCTATTCGCCCCGAGTCTCTAGTTCTAATATTTATCATCAGTTCCTTTAGAGCATTCATCCAAGTTGAGATATGTTGCATTGGTGGGTAAGTTTCTACAGCAGTAATAAATTCAGGGTGGTCGAGTAAGAATTTTGAAAGTTTGTTAACGTGATCCATCATCCTCTCCAAACTTCTGGCTAAATTACCGTACTCAACAGCCATTGACCTCCCTACATTCAATTTCGATGCAATAGCATGAGAATCAAGCAGAATACGTACTTGTCGTTCAATAAGGTATAGCAAAGCATCGACTTCTGATTCACGTTCTTCGGCATCTTCTAAGAATTCTAATTCTCTGTCATCAAAGGCGTTGACGATATCTCTCATCAAGGATGTAACTAACAAATACATTCGATTTAGGCTTGCGCTTAGAGGCATATCCGCAGCATTCAACAAACAACGCATTTGTATTTCAGCCTCGCCTTCGTCAACAATTTCAAAACCACGCGTGGATTTTAAAAAACGGCGTACTGAGCGAGACAACTCCTTCCCTCCTTCCTTTGAAAATCTAATTTTTATCACGTCAGCACCTGAAATATATGCGCCCATTAAATGGTCATGAAGGCTATTTTTGGGCAAACTACTATGGTCAAAGAAAGCATGTCTTTCTTGTTCGTTAGATGTTGACAATGGAGTAATTCTTAGAGCGCCACTTGGGCGCCAATCAACACGCAAAGAATCTCTAGATTCAAGTTTGAATTCATTGATCCACGGCTTAGGCAAACTTAGGGTAAAAGTACTACCCCCAGTCAATTGTAGTTTCCTTACTTCATGTTCTCCAGGCCCTAGGCTCATGGAAGCCGGTATAAATAGACCTATATATATTATAGACGAATCAATATATGTATTGACTTTTATTCCATCTAATCAATGGAACCTTTGGTTATGATTTTAGTCGGTTTAGCATTGATTGTTTGTGCCTATATGGCATGGAATATCGGCGCAAACGATGTTGCAAACGCCATGGGCACTTCAGTTGGTTCCCGTGCACTAACCTTGAAACAGGCAGTTGTTATTGCTGCAATATTCGAATTCGCTGGCGCGTTTTTTGCCGGCGACGCTGTTACAAAAACAGTAAGAAAAGGGATCTTGACAGTACCATTCGACGAAACAGGAGTTGTGGCCGACACTCTACTTTCACAAGACATTGCTCTTGGGTTTATTGCAGCGATGATGGCTGCAGCAACATGGTTGACTATTGCAACCAGAATGGGGCTTCCTGTATCAACAACTCACTCAATAATCGGTGGAATTATTGGTGTTGGATTGATTTTAGAAGTTAAACACAACACCACTCTAATCGATTGGGAGGTGGTTCAGAAAGTAGTCATGTCTTGGATTGCAAGTCCATTGATGGGCGGATTGATTGCCTATTTTTCATACATTATAATCAAAAAGATGATCCTTGATAATGATGACCCAGTATCTCGTTCAAAGTGGCTTGCACCAATCTTAGCATTCCCGACATTTTTTGTTTTAGGACTTGCTCTACAATTTAAAGCTCTCAAAGGATTTATCAGCAGTGCAGATAGAAAAGGCTGGATTGACAAGTCAAATTGGCTACCGGCAAAAGAAGATGGTGTCTTTGATCCGTTTGCAGATAATGCTTGGTTGCCATTAAACTCACTATTACTTGCTAGTGTTATTGGAATCATTGCCAGTATAGCCCTCTACATCGTGCTCAGAAGAGTCAATATTGAACAGGAAGTTCGAGGTTTCAAAGGTGTCGAGAGAATCTTCGTTTGGCTACAAATTATCACTGCTGCTTACGTAGCCTTTGCTCATGGAGCAAATGACCGTTCAAATGCAATCGGCCCTATGGCAGCAGTATGGGATGTATTTTCCAGCACCGACTTAGTACTTGCAGAGGAAGCTCCTATTCCTTTATGGTTAATTTTACTTGGTTCTGCCGGTATTGCTATCGGTGTGATGACTTGGGGGTGGAGAGTAATGGAAACTATTGGGAAGAAGATCACAGATATCACTCCGACTAGAGGATTTGCTGCAGAATTTGGTGCAGCAACAACAATTCTCATATTCTCTATGCCTTTCTTAGCCGTTCCAGTATCAACTACACACACACTTGTTGGAGCAGTGGTAGGTGTTGGATTAGCTGGTGGTGCTAAAGGAGTAGATTTCAGAGTTTTCGGAAAGATTGCCGCATCGTGGGTTGCTAGTGTTCCAGCGGCTGCTTTTGGCGCAGTAGTCCTATTTGTTGCGTCGGGAGGAGATTTGCTGAATATGATTGTTATATTGCCGTTATCATTCATTGCTGTAGGTGTAGCAATTTGGAAGAGTAGTGGCGGAGAGATACATGTCGAAGATGCACTATCAGATGCAAGTCAAGAAAGATTACAAAATTCACCTTTCCAAAAATTCCATCAACATGCGCAGGCTGTAGAGATTACTGCCAATCATATGCTAACGGCAGTTAAAGCAGCATGTGATGGTAAGGATGCATCAGAAGCGATAGAGGCCACTATAGATGCTGAATTAGAAGCCGACAATATCAAAGCAGAAATTCGTCAAATGGTAAATGATGATGTACGATTTGGATATCAAGTAGGTATGGATCATTTCCTACACATGTTATCCAGACAAGACCGCATTGCCGATTATGCACAAAACGTAGCAGAGCAATTAGATTTCCGTGAACTATTTGATGACGAAATTGCCAAGGCTAAACTCAAAGATATGGCCGAGGCGGTTGCAGCGACTGTTGCTACCTATGAGGACACAGTAAATGCATTGAGAGAATTCACCATCAGTGGTGAGACAAAGGCTGCTCGTGACGCACTGGCTGAACAAATTCGAGAGGTTAATATCAAAGAGCATGAAGCTGACCAAGTAGAGGCTGATGCCGCTAGTTATGTATTCTCAAACGGCGACAACAATGCTCTTGCAGCAATGCACATGTATCGTGTTTTGCAAAGACTAGACGACGTTGCCAACGCTTGTGAAAAAGCTGCAAATGCCTTCTTGCCAATTTTGAAGCGTTGAAGTTTCGACAAGAAAACATAGCATCATAATGGTGTAGTTACTCGCTTAACTATGGATAGAATTCCAACAGCCCGCCCCTCATGGACTGATGAGATGCGTGATGCTGCAGTTGCAACTCTCGACTCCAAACATTGGGTAAAAGGCCCAAAAGGTCGTGAATTTGGCGAAAAGTTCGCTAATCATTGCGGAGCCCTTGTTGCCACACCTTGTCAAAACGGCTCCTCTTCATTATGGGCGGCGTTACGTATTTTGGGAGTTGGAGAAGGAGATGAAGTAATTGTCCCATCTTACACTTTCATCTCAAGTGCTACTGCAATACCTCTTGCTGGCGCTACTGCTGTCTTTGTTGATGTTGAGGATGACTATTGGTGCTTGGACGTAAATGCAGTAGAGGCGGCGATTAATGAGAAAACCAAAGCAGTAATTGGTGTCCATATTTACGGTCAACCTTACGATCCAAGATTGTTTGATATGTGTCGTGAAAAAGGGATTTTCCTAATTGAAGACGCTGCCCAAGCGCATGGTGCAAGACAGCAATTTGCTGACGGCGTTGAACGTGTTGCAGGCTCGATGGGCGACATTGGATGTTTCTCATTTTTCCCTTCGAAAAACATGGCAGTTGGCGGTGAAGGCGGCATGCTTACTACAACTGTAAGCGAACTAACCGATGCAGTTTCTTTGGTAGTAAATCACGGTCGCTCACCCAGTCTAGAATCAATGCAACTCGGTAGCAATCTCCGAATGTCAGAAGTGTCTGCAGCGATCGGCACAGTACAACTCAAAAATCTAGACAACTGGGTGGCAAGGCGTAGAGAAATCGCCCAAAAATACAATGAAGCATTCGCTGATTTAATTCTGGTAACAACGCCCAAAACAAGACCAGGTGCCAAACATGCTTGGCACCAATATTGTCTCACGACAAAATACCCGGGCCAGTTAGTAAAACACCTAGACGGTCAAGGAATTGACGCTAGAAGATATTACTCAACTCCTTGTCATCAGCAAGCAGTATTTGCCGATCATCCTCAACACAATGAAGTATTACCAATTACCGATAAATTATCAAAATCACTTGTTGCTATACCAGTTATGCATGAGTTGACTGACATCGAAGTTCAACGCGTAATTGAGGCAATTGTTACTTTTTCAGGGAACTAGAATTAGCCAAAGTCTTGGCTAGTGCTGCGTTTGACCAATTGCCCAAACCAGTTAACTCCATTCCAACCCAACTAGGTATTTCCACTACCTCTTCTTGGCTTTTTAATTCAACCTCAGCAAGAATCAATCCAGCTAGTGAACCTTCAAATTCATCAATTTCCCATATTAAACCGTCATTACCAACTTTGTTGTATCTAGTTTTGATAACTTGTGGTAATTGTTCTAAATTTGGGACATTTGCAGCAGAATCAATTTTCCACTCCAATTCGGTTGCAGAATTGTGTAATCGTTTACCTTTCATGGTCAAGATAACGTCTTTATCTGCCATTCTAATACGGGAAGTCCAGTTATTTTCACCAACTAAAATCTCACATTCTTCAGGCGTTATTTTAACCAGTTCAAACCCAGAGTAAGCAATGCTTTGTTGATTAATTTCAAGAGCGGCATTATCCAGGTAAAACTGTTTTATGTTGACTTTACTTTGGCACTCCCGCCATGGCTTATCACCACGCCCATCAACAAGAAAACGGCGCTCAATTTCAGTGTTGATAGCCAAACTATTCCCCAAGTAGCGGTTTGGTGGCTAGGGTATCAACATTACTACCTTGACAAAGGAAAGCCAAATCAATTTGGTACCGTTACTGAGACCAATTGTTTGATAACATACTCTGCTGTGCTAAGACTATGCAAGCAAAGAAACCCATGGCGGTATTGATGATTTCCCTGTTCTTTACCACTGGTTGTTTAGGTGCTTTAGATGATGAAGTTGAGATACCGGAAATCGACCTTCCTTTGGATTGGAAGACTATCGTTCCCAGAGCGGTTTCGACTCCTGAGTTAATCGAATTTGACGATTGTGATGATTTAGAGACCAGACTCAAAGATGTAATTCTCGAGGATTACCGAATTCAATTACTCCAAGCAGTCGAAGAACAATATTACTACTTCTGGGATGATGTAATGCTAGAAGGAGATATGATGGCCGAAGCAGATGATAGCGCAACAGGAGGATCTAGCCCCCCAACTACAACAAGAAGGGTAGAAGGTACTGATTTTTCAGGAACTAATAATCAGGAAAGCGGTGTTGACGAGGCAGATGTAGTAAAAACCGACGGATATTACATCTATTTCTTGAACGGTAAAAAGTTGGAAATAATGGGCGTACCGGAATTTGGTGATTTAGTCTACCAATCAAACACAACCATTGAAGGAAATCCTAATTCAATGCTACTTGACGGCGACAGACTAGTAGTCATATCTTCAGTCAACTCATGGAACATACCGAACACAAATCCACTCTATGCTGCTATGGAATGGGATGAAGGATACTCTTCTTGGAGAACTTACTCTCTGACTAAATTCAGTGTATTTGATATTAGCGATAGGTCTGAAATTGAACTTGAAAAGGAACTATTCATCGAAGGTTCATACATCACCGCAAGAGAAGTGGATGGTACAATCCGCACGGTATCACATGCTTGGATGGAAACTATGGGATTGAGTAGTTGGCTTGACCTTCCCGAAGGATATTGGAATCTTGATTATGAAGACCCAAGACGTTTGGAGATAAGGGAAAAAGTCGCTTACCAAACGATGTTGGATAATGAAGAAATCATTGCAGACATGGAGTTATCTGACCTTGTTCCAAGAATATATGAAAGGCAAAATGACGATGTAATAACCCATTCAATAACCAGTGACGATTGCGCAAGTTTCGTTGCTCCACAAGACGGCTTTTCTAGAGGCGTCAACAGCATCTTCTCGTTTGACCTCACGAGTTCTGATTTCACCTTTGAAGCAGATCACATTATCGGAAATTACCCATTAGTTTACTCTTCAGCAGATGCATTGATACTGGCCGAGAAATCATGGGATTCTTGGTGGTTTTGGAATTCTGATGATTCTGATGAGGCAACAAACATCCATATGTTCGACATCAGTGATTCTGGTACAACAGAATATATCGCATCAGGCAGAGTAGACGGTACAATACAAAACCAGTTCTCACTGTCAGAATATCAAGGTGTACTTCGAGTGGCATCAACCGAGGGCCAATGGGGCAGATGGTGGATGGATAACCCTGAGCCAATGACTTCCAATGTAGTTACTTTGCAGCCAATTACCGATGCTACTGGCCACACAACACTTGAGCAAATCGGCATAATTGAGGGTATTGCACCCAATGAAACAATTTGGAGCGCTAGGTTTGTTGAAGATAGAGCATACATCGTGACTTTTGAGAACATGGACCCGCTTTGGACCATAGATCTGTCCGACCCAACTAATCCTACAATCATGGGTGAGTTGAAAATACCAGGAGTATCAACTTACATTCATCCATTATCCAATAACACGTTGTTAACCATTGGAATGGGTCCAGCGGATTTAGAGACCGGTGAAGGATTGGATTGGAGCAACGTTCGTTTGTCGTTGTTTGATGTTTCTGACTTTACAAATCCACTAGAGACAACAACACTAACAATCTCGCCTGTCGAAGATGAAAATAATCCATGTTGGTCTTGGTCAAGCTCTGAAGCAACTTACGAGCACAAAGCCTTCCAGTACTGGGCGCCAAAATCAATGGTGGCAATTCCGATGAATACCTACACTAGCGGCTATTATGATTATGAAACGAGAACATATGTCGATTGTAACAGAGAATGGGTTAGCAAATTGATGATTACTAATGTAACAGAAACAAGTCTCACTGCATATGGTGAAGTAGACCACTCTGAATTCTATGATTCTGAAGAGTACTGGTGGAACTCGTACAACATTCGTCGTTCCATCTTTATGGGTGATTACATCTATGCGATTTCGGCAAATGGCATAACTGCCACAAATTTGACCACCATGGAGAACGCTGCAAGTATTCAACTTGAGTATCAGAATCCATATGACAATTATTACTGGATTATGGAAGATACAGCAGAAGAAACATCAGAGGAAGAATCGTCCAGCGGAGAATCCGATGGAGAAGATAAACCGATGGAAGACGAGGGCTCAGCGCCGGATAGAGACTGAATAGGTGAGTTCGTTGAAATCAGCAATCCTTTTGTTGGGTTTCAATAGGATTGACTATTTTTCTCAAGTGCTGGCCAGTCTAGAGAAAAATCAAGCTGCTTATGAACATGATTTACATGTTTATGTTGATGGCGGGCCAGATGCTAGACAAGCAGAAATCAAGGACTTAATTGCCAACTCAAAATTCCCAGATGCAACGATCGTTTGCCGAACTAATAACTGGGGCATTGGCAGACATCTAATCGATGCTCGAAGAAGGTTATTCGACGAACAAGGATATGATAGAATTTTACTTCTAGAAGATGATTTAGTGCTTGGAGAAAATTATGTTGAAACCGTATTTGGCATCTCAGATTGGGCTAGCAAATATGATGATATTGGTACAATCACTGCATATCATATCAACAAGCATTCAATAAATGAACAAAAGAGCCAAGAAAACCATTTGATTGCGACCAATAGGCATTTCTGGGGCTATGTCATAACTCGCAAGGTGTGGGATGAAATCAAACACATCATCTATAGTTTTGAAGCAAAATTTCTAACCAAATCCACCTACACAAACCGGCCCCATCGCAGAATTCGTTGGTTTTTCATGGCTAAATGGATTAACAAACAACGCCAGATGAAAGAAAGCCGCTTGGTGCCAGATAGTTGTGTAACTCCGCCATTCCCAAAAATTCCATTTAGAATTGCCACTAGTCAAGACGCAATTACTGCCCTAGCTTTGTGGCACCACGGCTATCACCGAATAACTACGCGTGTCTCTAGGGCAGAATATGTTGGCATTGAAGGGTATTCATTCTCTCCAGAGGTATACCAAAGCCAAGGATTCGATAAACAGAATCTGAGCGATTATGCACACATTCAAACACCTGCAGATTTTACCTTTATTGATGTCGACGCTCAGGGCAACCCTCTCAAACCGACACCGTACAGATGAGAATTGCATGGGGGCGAAGGTAGGCATAATCGGCTGCGGCCGCTGGGGCAGTGTCCACATCAAAACCCTCTTTCAACTAAAACAAGAGGGCGTTATTTCAGAGATACATGGGTGCGACATTAATCCACAAAAGGGTGACGAATTCGCAGATTTACTCACCACCTTTTCCACCGATTGGCAGGAGATGGTAAGTCGAGAAAAACTCGATGTAATTGCTATCGTAACGCCTGTTGAAACTCATCACAAATTGGCTATTTCTTTACTTGATCACTGCACAAACCTGTTTATAGAGAAGCCAATTTCATTACAGGAAAATGAAGCCGCACAAATACTTGCTAAAACCCAAGAAGTTGGTGGAAATTTACTTGTCGGCCACATTTTAAGATTTCACGCAGGGCTACTAAAAGCCAATGACTTAATCCAATCTGGTACTATTGGCCAATTACAAAGCATAGATTTTTCACGAATTACTACACGAAAACCCCCACACAATTCTAATTTGTTTGAAGCCCTAGCAATTCATGGTATTGATACAGCATGTTTTTGTTTTGGCGAAACAGAGCCTTCTCGCTTGTCGATAGACAGTCTTCGTACAAATACGCATAGATCCCCAAATGGAGTAAGAATTTGTCTAGAGTTCCCCGGCACCAAAGAGGCTCTAATCGATGTTGGGTGGAACGGTGAAAAGGAAGTACGAGAAATTATTCTCACTGGCTCTAAAGGCTCTATCACAGTGGATACAAAGAATAGTGATAATATCTTGATAAGCACCTCAAACTATGATGAACAACATTTCATAGAAGACACAGAAAAACCCCTTACAACGGAATGGCGGCATGCTTTAGCACACATCACTCTAGAAGTAAATCCAGCAATTTATCCAGCCCCCGGCTCAATCTTTAGGAGTATGAAGTGGATGGATAAAGCAAAATTAGAATCTGAAAGGATAAATTACACCAACGGTCGTCCAGAATAGAAAATATAGGCGGCATTAGTAATTTTCATTAATTCGCTTTGATTTGGATAGCATTCAATAATAGCCACCTTCTCGATTGTAACATGGGACTTTCATTCGCCGCAGTTCAAAGGTTAATGGCTGCTGTGTTAGTCGTGACAATTCTTGTCGCATTCACAACTAGAGACGCCTTCAATACCGCTTGGACTGTAATTGCATTATCCATATTAGTCGGCTTTATTTGGGCGGTTTCTAACAAAGATACCACATTCGCTTACTTGGGCATAAATTCATACGGAATTTTAAGCGTAGTTACATTTCTAGTTGTGTCGGTAATTTTTGCAGAATGGTGCATGACAATGTGGGGCACCGATTCACGCGTTGGGACTTACGGGCTATCGCTAATAACGGTTGCAACGTTTTGGTGGACAATTGAAATGATGGAGCCCACAGTCACCAATGATAATCAATGAATAGGCCACTATTCCATGCGAAGGGTCAAAGGCTTCGTGTAATGACATTACACTATGGCTAAGCATGGTGACCATCCAGAGTTGCCCATATTAATTGAACAATTACTGATGGATGATGTTCACACAGTATTCCTCAAAGCAGATTGCCCGCCAAGAGTAAAGCGTGGGAAGATAGGGGAATTGAGACTTGTTGAAATCGAAGAAGCCGACGGGAATTGGGATACATTACGGCTTGAAGCCCTGCAAGAAGAATTAGTTGATTTAGCCCACCAAAACAAACAACGTAGCGATTGTTTTTTGGAGATTGATCGCAAAGGATGCCAAGTAGTTCAACTGGGTGATTTGAGAATTGCCTGTACTTGGCCACCATTTGCCGATGCAAGAGAAATCACGATTGTTCGTCCCGTAGCCAAGCTATCAATTGGCGACTACGAGTTAGATGAAAGGCTGGTAGAAAGGCTATCCAACCATCACAGAGGCGTATTTATCTGCGGCCGTCCGGGTTCAGGTAAAACCACTTTAGCCCAAGCAATCGCCGAATATTTAGACAACGATTTGGGAGCGATGGTCAAAACTATGGAAGCCCCTAGAGATCTTCAATTGGCAGACCGAATTACTCAATACGCACCACTAGAAGGTGATTTAGAGAAAACCGCTGAGATAATTTTCTTGGTCCGTCCAGACTTTGTAATCTTCGATGAAGTAAGGCGGGCTAGGGATTTTGAGATATTTGCTGACGTAAGGTTGGCCGGTGTCGGACTTCTTGGAGTAACTCACGCCAATTCTGCACTAGAAGCAATCCAGCGGCTAATTGGGAAGGTTGAATTGGGGCTTGTAAGCCAAGTTCTCGACACAATTCTTCACGTTGAAGCCGGTAAAATTCAACAAGTTTTGGAACTTCGAATGACGGTAAAGGCACCAACGGGAATGCAAGAAGAATTAGCCCGACCAGTAATTGAGGTTGTAGAATTTCCAAGCGGTAAGATAACTCACGAAATGTTTGCCTTTGGTTCCGAAATCGCCGTAGTTCCTGTTGAAGGTTTAACTCAGGCAATATCTCCAATTAAGGCACTAGCAAAGGACTCCTTAGTGCGCAATATTAGAGATTGGATCGGCGTTGAATGTCAGGTCCAATTTACCTCTAATACTAATGCAAATATCTACGTTCCAGAGAATATGGTAGCAACTCTTGTAGGCAAAGGCGGCGCCAACATACGTCAGTTACAAGACGATCTTGGCGGGATTTCATTATCAGTCAAAACCTTTGACGAAATGCCGAACAATTTGGAGCGCCCCAATCCTTACTGGGAAGATACCCAAGAGCGCCGAAGTCGCGGCGGTAGGGCATGGGAGCACAGTGGGAAAAGCCGGCGGAGAAAAGAGCGTAAAGGAAGAAGATGAAATACATCTAAAAACTAAAATTTAGGCCTAAATAGGCAATCCACTTTAATAATAAGCAAATTGAGCCGAAGGCATGAGCGCTATGGATGGGTCTAG
>Ga0163111_10002207_pt1 | contig 12274 bp, 8 predicted proteins | sample CRUFie1St18metaG_FD_109645 | JGI IMG/M metagenome (GOLD analysis project Ga0163111, IMG submission 109645) | Marine microbial communities from the Costa Rica Dome - CRUD Field 142mm St18 metaG | ecosystem: Environmental > Aquatic > Marine > Oceanic > Photic zone | place: Costa Rica: the Eastern... | reverse complement strand
GAACAGGTGATCTATTATATACTGTTGAAAGATAAGAAGAGACGATTTCAACTTTTCATTCAGTGAATAACTTTTGTATAAGGCTTTAGCTACTCTTGCTGAAGCTAACAAGCAAATAAAAAACACTAGAACACTTCGTTCACTCTTATACTCAGGTTTTATGCTGAAATTGGTACGGAAAGATTGACGAGACTCTACATCCCTTTTGCAAAGCACTATAGGATGCTTGAAAAAGAAGAAAATGTAAGTGTATTTTTGGGATACCTCAGTTCGATGCTGTGCTTAGTCCTTTCATGTAAGTTCTGACTCTCTGATAAATAAGAACACTCAAAAAATTATGTTCTAGGTACGGGCGCAGCCTATGGTTCCGCTCAAGCAGGTTTGGGATTATGCCGTGCGGGTAGTAAAAATCCAAATATGGTCATTAAAGGGATTATTCCAGTGGCCATGGCCGGTGTTCGGGGTATTTATGGTTTGGTCCTTTCGATAATTATATTAAGCGGAATTCATCCTGAAAAAGGTTACAAAGAATATAACGGGATGATGCATTTAGGAGGTGGACTATGCTGTGGACTATCTCAATTTGCAAGCGGTATTGCTGTTGGAGTTGTTGGAGAAAGTGCTAGTCAAGCTGTCGTTCGTCAATCAAAGTTATTCGCCCCCATGGTATTAGTTCTTATCTTTACTGAGGCACTTGCTTTGTATGGTTTGATTGTTGGCATGATAATGGCCCAGCAAGGGCAACGTATTATTGACATGGGCTTGCACATTTAAGGAAAATATTGCTTTTTTATTTCATTACTTGTAACTCGAAATTTTCTTTACTTGGTTATTTATCTACCTTAAGTTCATTTTCTGTTGTATCTACCTTCAACCAGTGCATCAAAGCTCCAAAATGCAGTACTTGTCGCGATAATTTAAACAAGACAGGAGTTGCTATAAGACTTAATGCTGTCGAACCAAGCAGCAATAAATATAGTTTTCTATGAACTAACCCAACTGCAGACGCTCTACTCAGGAGCACAAATGAAAACTCACCCACTTGTGCAAGCGACATCCCAACTGTGAAGCTTGTTCTGAAGTTGTAACCAAAAGCCCGTACCACTAGTGTAATTAATGAACATTTGAAAACTATTATTATTAGTAAAGTTGCGAAAAGTACATCCAAATGAACCCAAAGAAAGTAAGGATTCATGATCATCCCTATTGCGGTTAAAAACAAGGCAGCAAAAAGGTTTCTTATTGGCTCAATCTTTGTGAGGGCTTGTTCTGAGAAAGTCGTTGATGAAACCATGACACCTGCAATAAATGCCCCCAGCTCTATACTCAATCCTATATGATCACTCAACCAAGCTATTAATAGGCAAAATGCAATCAAAACTAGCTGGAAAAGCTCACTACTGAACGTGAAAACAGCCCTCATAAAATGACAAATTACATAGCGGGTGATAAAAAAACACAATACCAAAAAAAAAAACATCGTAATGACAGTCTGTATCAATGATACTACTCCGTCTACAACGCCATGACTCCCTCCTAGGACAGGGAGTAGAGCAAACAATAACCCGATCGTACAATCCTGTAGAATTAAGGTACCCAAGGTAATTTGCCCATGTAGAGTGGACATTTCATCCCTTTCCATAAGGCATTTGACAACAACTGTTGTTGATGACATGGAAAGAAACCCTCCAATAAATATACCCTCCTTGGTAGGTGCTCCTGAAAAGTCACTTAATACTCCACATAAAAGCATTGCTAATATTACTTCGATGCTTCCTCCAAGTATAGAAACATTTTTAACATGTCTCAGTTTAGATATAGAAAATTCTACTCCAAGGGAAAAGAGGAGAAAAACCACCCCAAACTGTGCCAGAGTCTCGACCTGAACCAGTTCAACAACAAGGCCGAAGCCTCCAGGGCCAATTAATGAGCCTGAGAGTAAGAATCCTGTGATGAACTGCTGCCCAAGAGCACCAAAAACAGCAGCTCCAATGGTTGCAGCACAAATTATTATCACGATATCAGTGATCAGTCTGTGATCTTGCTGCAACTCCATTGTGCCATTTTTGGGATTCGAAATAACAAACTCATTGTCTGACGAGTCAATAAGCCGTTCCAAAAAAATTTCGTGCTCAGGAATATGATTTAAAACCGAGTAAGTGAAGACTCCACTCGAAATTTTGGCTATAGAACGTCGAAACTTTCCGAGGCTGCTATTTTCTTGAGCATTTCCTGAAATGCTGGACGCACCTACATTATTAGCCGACTCTAATGGAAACGAAGGAGATTTCGATCGACTAACTCGTACAACGGTTTCCAGAGTAGCTCCTTGTAAAGCAATTGATCGATTAAAACTTCTACCAGCGCCTTCTGAAGCCATCCCTTTGGACTCTGTACCATCCTTATCGTTGAATTCCTTGGCTAGAACCTTCTCAAACTGTGCAGCCAAAGTTTTCTCAAAGGCCTTTCCAGAACTAGTTTTAGCATTGTACTCCTTTTCCTGAAGTGAATCTGAAACAGTAGGAGTAGTCGAGGAAAAATCTGCTTCAAAGCAGTTCGCCCTTTGAAGCAATGAAGAAAGAAAAGTTACTGCAAAAATCATAAGTGAACGAAAGATTGGATTCATTTCAAATAATGTTGTTGTCGTTGCCTTCCTTTCTCGTTCTAACTTTCTTCTAAGTATAACATTTGAACAGTTTATGAAAGCTCTCCAAACTCCAAAGATGAAAAAAATCTATCATAACGCTTCTAGAACTCTAGAGACATGGAATATGTGAAAGTTTGTGAAATTTTGGTGTAAATTGAAAGTTTCTAATAATTTTCTTTTACGAGTACGACGTACGTATATATACTCCATATGGGTTCCCAAATTTCTTGGAAACTTAATTTCCTAGCGACCTGGGCACTTGGCGTTTTTTGGTTTCATTTGCAGTCAGCAGTCTCTCAGTCACTCTCACACTCATTTTGGTGTCATTCCAGATTAGACAAGTTTTGTTCTGCTACAGAGCTTTTTATCTTACTTTAGTGCCGGGATAATATGTTCGATTTATTTATAAAAGGAAAGAGCTCGTGGCCGAGAATTTTCTAAATTCAAGGTTATATCAACATTTTACACTAGTGCTCATAAATGAAGAGATATCGATATAAACAACAAACATATGCAACCTGAAATTCCTTATCTCCGTTGTGAATATAAGAAGGGAATTAATCGAGGTATTTATTCTAAAAAGAAATTCAAGAAAGGTCAGGTAATATGTACAGAAGTTCCAACTGCCGTGCTACAGAAGGATGTTGCAAGCACAAAATTGGATCCTGTTTCTTGTTCGAATTGCAACAAAGTTTGCAATACGGACGGAATGCAAAGTTTTTGCAAATGCAACCTTAATCCGAAGTGTAACGCACTTTTTTGCTCGAAAGCTTGCTTCAATTTTGCTTTGAAAGGAACTGAGGGTACTAGTTCTGATATTGGTTGGCACAATTTCACATGTGTTGAAGCTCTTGGCAGTCTTAGAACTGAGCAATATTTCATAGAACAAGATGCTTGCCAAATAGCTGCTATAATTTTAGCAAAATCGATAACCAAAGTATCTGATTCCAAAATCGATATTGATAGAGAAATGACTATTCTATCTTCAGTATATGCAACAGACGTTCTAGAAATTCGGAATAGTGATCAATTTGAAACTGAAGATGAAATTGATCATTTTATATTATATCAGAATGGTATTCGAATGCTTCACACTCGTGCCATCGAGTTTTTGTTTCTTTTGAAAGAGAGCTGGCTTTCCAAACTTGGAGAATATAGTATTGCTATACAAAAACTCTTGGCAAAGGAGTTTTTCTTAAAGTTAGTGACTGGAATTCAAATCTATGCTCGTGCTATTGAAGTTGAACCATCTGTTAAAGTAGCTGGCATGCCGGCAGCTAATTTCAGACTAGCTGTGAATGAGAGCATCAAACTAAGTTATAAGGACAGCTACAGCAAACGTGGAATAATGAAAGAAGCGAAAGGATTCTGTCCTGTACTTGAAAGTATTGAACATGTAAATACTCCTTTTTTTTGCGGTCCACTTGTTTCTTTATTAAGTCATAGTTGTTGTCCGAGTGTTCAGCTTGAGACCAGCGCCCAAAGTATGCTTGGATTACGGGTGAAACTTGTAGCTATACAAAATATTCTTCCAGGTGATGAACTCACAGTTTCATATATACCCACACAGCAGGATATTCATTTGCGGAAGAATCAGTTACTTGATCGCTATGGATTTATATGCAAATGCTGCAAATGCTCTTGGGAAAATGGTGGCATCGAATTCTCTCGTGAAGAAATAGTTTCGATGTCACATCTTGCTTTTGATGAATACAGGTTCAAAGACTCTTTAAGTTTGGTGAAGTTTGGTGCAAAAAGGTGGGGGAGAGATGGAGAGCTCTTCCATATCATGGGCATGATTCAATTAGCTCTAGGTAAATGGTCAAAAGCCCATGATACATGGCATGCAGAGCACTTCGAAAATGGAGTTTTCCGATTTTTAAAGACGCAGAAGGAGAAAGATAAAGCTTATGTTACAAGTTTTTCTAGGGGTAATTCGATTTTACGGCACAACTTGAAGCCTTCAGTTTCAAAGAGATGCATAACATTGGCTGCCGGGGCAATTTGGCTCCTACCATCCCAAAAACTGTCTAAGAAATCTTGTGAGCATTGGATATCCCTTGCGGAAAAGTTTGCTTCCTCACAGGGAGGATGGTGCACAAACAGACACAATTCGGTTGCAACAACTGATATCCCCATTCACCATATTCCTGACCTTGTGTGTGAGTGGAATTTATTTGTAACCTCTTATCTAATTCCGCTAGCTAAACAATTACTAACTGCAAGCGTATTAAATAAACAAATTTGTGTACACGATGCATTTATCGTAAAGTATGATGCATCCAAGGGACGTGACCATCTTCCGGTTCACAGGGATCAAAGTGAAATCAGTATAACTCTCGCACTTAACTCGAACGCGGAGTTTGGTGGGGGTGGAGGAACTATGTTTCCGAATTTGGGAATAACTGTCTGCCCCGAAATTGGAGAAGCTCTGCTTTTCAGAGGGGATTTAGAACATGGTGGATTTCCAATTAATAGTGGTGTAAGATACATAGTTGCCGCATTTTTTTATCTGGAGAAAGAAAAAGGAAGTTGTAAAAAATAATTCTTATTTTAAAATTGTATTTCTATATGAAATTTCCCTATTGTTCCGTAAATATCTCTAAAATAAATGAAATATTTTTGTAAAGATTTAATCCATATTAGGAACTGAAATATTTCAATTCCTTTCAATTATTTTTATTTATTTATTTATTTATTTATTTATTTATTTATTTCATTCTCATAAATTGCAAAAAACAGTCCCTTTTCTCCATTATTAAGTTATTTTAATACATAATATAATTTTTTCAATAAAACCCAACAACTTTTCAGTCTCCTATTTGTAATTCAGAATAAATTCCCCAGCAAATTATTTTAAAAAAGAAGAGAGCCGTGATTTATGAAGAAATAGTTATCTTCGTGCTTAATTTATACTTCAACATTTTGTAGTAGTAGTACTTGAAGTTTTTACGGATTTCAATAGAATTATATTTTTCTAGCCAGTTATGGTATGTACGTTCGTAGAGTTATATTTTTTCCAAAATTAGCTGGAACTGAAATTGACTTTTTTGTGTTTTTCTCTTGAGTACTCGAAGCAGCTCTATAAAGAGTTTGAGCGTAGAGAACGAGTACTTCGGTGTGCCAGTGCCAATAGATCAGACAATTGAAGAAGCGACGTAGTGCTGGTAAATGTGTCAATGAGAGATAGTAGTGAGTTGCGTGCGTGCGCTTAAACGAGTATGATATGTTTTTTAGTGTATGTTGCAAAAGTATTTTCTCTCAGCTGGCTATTCCATAGAGTTTCGTGTTTCATAAGGTGATGCCGATATTCTCGACAGCATTAAAAATAGCTTATTTGTTTTAATATCATTTATTCACATTTATCGGCATCGGACGTTCATTTGGTATCTCCGCGTCTGACTGTGCGTCTGACGCGTTCGCAGACCGCCGTCACTGCCACAACGTCAACGCGCCACGCACAACCGTTGTACAAACTGATTTTGCACATGCTAATAACAATAACGAGAACAACAACAACAACAACACTTTTGCCACGCCTCCTAGAGGCAAGCGCTTGAGAAACCTTGCTGACGAACTCTCTTCTCCCGTCCCACCATGACAAACACAGAAAAAAGTTTCGTACGAAACAGTTCCTCTTAAGGAGGAGCAAGGACGCCTATCGAACGATGCCACGCAACCTGCATCTAAAGACTTAACAGCGGCACATAGAACTAATTCCTTCAGTGTGGAATCACCTTGTGCTCAAGTCTTAGACTACAAGTTGTCAGTTGACCTCTTAGGTCCCCCTGCTATCCCTCGCGAGAGCAACGTCTCGTCTCATCTCGCCGAACACTCTCTGCTTCTCTCCGATGATGCTTCGTTTCGCGAAATGCTCTCTGTTTTTCTTCCTTGCGGCGACGACGTTACTCCTGATGCCTCAACGTGCAAACGTGCTTCTAAGCAACCACGACGCTCTCCTCGTTTACTGACAATAACACATCCAAGACTCTAGATGTCGACGATGACTTTCAACACATAGATAAAAAACTGAAGCGAAGCAAGCGGAGTAATTTTTCGTCCCGTACAAAGTACTTAGTCATTAGTAGCCTTAAAAATAACTATTTCTTTTTAATTCATCGTACCCACAGGTATAGTACCTGGTACGTACCTCGAATAAATTGATACGCAAAAACTTTGAAAAAAGAGGAAAATATTTTAAACTGAACTGCAAGTTATAAAACATTTCGACTTTGTCTGTACGAGTTCGTATATGATTAAATATTCTTACTCGGTTGTTGATTCTGACTCGTGCAACTTCATTTTACCTCATAAAAAAATTCGAAATCTTATTGTAGAAAATTTGACCTTGATGCCTCTATCTAATTTTTATAACGAGTCGTACCAGGTATGGCCATATGGTCATACCATGGTAGGGTACCATGGTACCAGTACACTGTATCACAAAAAATCACACTTCAAAATAAAAACGCTCATCGTATTATACTGTACAGTAGCTATGCATAGAATAAATTTGGAAAAAAATAGTAACTCACACAGACTTTATATATGATATATATGATTATCGATGAGCATGACTCCTTCATGCATTTTTTTTAACATCTCCTGAATATCACATCTGGAGAGCTTCTCGTTAAACCAAGAGTGAGATTCTTGCTCTATCTCTTCTATTGTAACAGCTTCTTTTAGACGCATAAAATTTTGAAGTTTGGTTCGGAACTTTGATGCCATGGTATCATAATCAGTGTTGTCATCTTTACCAAGGAGAGTACTAGGACTACGCATATTAATGTCCTCCGCCTCGATCACGAACCTCATAACTTCTATAGCTGCTAAAGCATCCACAATATCAATAGACTTTGAAAGTCTCATCTTTGCATGAGCTGTAGCAAGCCTAATAATTGTTTCTAGGGACCGGGCAGTTACCGGAAGTGCTCGCCTACTACGCATACCTTCGGCTTTGTACCTTCTCCACATTGAGTATTGTTCTGCTATTTTATTTTCTGCCTCGGGCGTTAAAGTAGGTTTCGTGCTCATTTTCATATAATAAAGGTATTTTTGTAAAAATTGTTTTGGAAGCTTCTCTGGCATGTTTTCTACATCATTCCGGGAATATTCGTTTTGACCAGAACTATTGACATTCGCATCCGAAGAAATTAAAGACAAATTAGTCTTTTGTCCATTATGAGTCATATTCGCATGCATATTGAGCACGTGAGATGAAATTATACGATCAACATTAGAATCAGACTGGTCAAGAACTATGAATAATAGATCAAATCTTGATAGGAGAGAGTCTGGAAGATTTATATTCTGATTCACTGGTTGACTATGATCATAGTTTCCATATATAGGGTTCGCAGCGGCTATGACGCTACACCGTGCATTCAGAGAAGCATGGATTCCTGCTTTTGCTATAGTTACAGTTTGTTGTTCCATAACTTCGTGGATAGCAACTCGATCTGCGTCGCTCATTTTATCAAACTCATCAATACATACAACACCTCGATCAGCTAATACCATCGCCCCTGCTTCTAATCTACGCTCGCCCGTCTCTTGATCAGTGGTCACAGCAGCAGTGAGTCCTACACCTGAGGATCCTCTTCCAGTGGTGCTTACAGCTCGTGGAGCTATATTCATGATAGACCGTAAAAGTTGTGATTTTGCCACTGATGGGTCACCAACCATTAAACAATTGATATCTCCGCGAAGATGCGTGCCATTACTTAATACTTTCTCGTTTCCGCCTAGAAGGAGTAGGATCAGGGCACGTTTGATGTTGTCATGTCCACATATAGAAGGTGCTAAAGATCTGCCAAGCAAATTTAGGAGAGATTTTGGTTCATATCTCTTTGGGAGATTCTTTATTTCGGTCAGATCTTCACGGGATAGACTTGGAATATAAACTTCTTTTATGAGTTGTTGAATATCCTTCGCAACCAAAGTGGTTCGAAAAATTCCACCTGAGCCTAAGCCTGTTCTTGTTGGAACAATTTTATAAATTCCGATTACTTTGACTCTATCTCCAGGCTTACAATTATCAACAAGGTCACGGTCAAGAATGACTTCAACAGAACGCGGTAGCTGCCCTGAAGGTGCATTTTCCGGCATTTCTTGTACCGTAATAATTTGATAATCGAGATATTGACAAAGTCCATACTCTGTTGTAAGAGTATTCCCAGCTTCATCTCTTGTTGGAATTCGTGTGGAAGTAGGTAATCCAGTTAAAGTTGTAACATCTCGATACTCTCGGGAAGAAAACTTTGAATTATCTTCGCAAAAGTGCTTGCTCATAACAAGCTTAGGTCTGACTGCGGTGCATTTGGTAACTATTCCTTCGACGCTCACCAAACAATCTAAAAAAGTGGAAAGAAGACCCCTTGGAGAAACCGCATATATACCAAATGAACCACTAAAAGTGACTTCGAAATGGTCTAATTCCTTGAGATGTTCTCTCTGAACTTTATATTTGATAGCATCCTTCAGAATCTCAATAATTACCCCAGGATCTTTCATTAGCCTTCGTGAAAGTCTGGAATTTTTTGAACGCAAATCATCCAGGTTAACATCGAAACTAGTCCACCCGTTTTGAATAAATTTTTGGATTAGCTACAAAGTAAAAAAGGTCACTACTAAAAGTTTCAATGAGGTAATAATTTACATACCTCCTCATCAATGAATGCCTCAAATTCTTCTTTCCAACGTAACTGGGTTTCTATGCTCATTGCAAATGGAAAACAATACAGATATCGTGGAAGCAATTTTCGAATAGAGCCGTTCCCTCGCACTCCGCAATTCCGACGACTCAAAGGTACTTGTTTTCGAAATCAGAAATATAAACTGCGTACTCTAAAAATGCGTTACAAAGTCGAAAAGATATCTCTAAGTCTTTATATTTCAACCACGTGTTATCTAGCTCGCAGCCTGTGAATTATATCTTGTGCGAAAGAGGAAAGCAGTGAGAAAAAGACTGGCGGGGACTATTTTGGAAATCCAGACATTATTGAATTCTTGTTTTTTTCAAAATTTTTGTCGGACTGGAGACCCTTGAGGAAAAATTTTGGCTACGAGCGTATCCCCCAGGGGATACCACTTGTTTTTTAGAGAGAATAATATCTAAGACGAGTCCTTAAATGTTAACAGATAATTTTAAAACGGGATCCATATGATATTGGAAGACGACGACTTGAGTCCAAATAGTCTACGAAAGCATACTAATGGCATACTGTTGCATACAGTTCTTGAAACTATAGAAAGATATAATGCATATGAATACGCAGGTATACCCAGATATACCTTGATCCTTAATGTGCAGCAAAAATAATACGCGTCATAATTTTACGTGAATATAATAAGTTTCGAATAAGACCCCGGGGGAAAAGTATTAAAGAAGACGAAGAAATGAATTCGAGAAATATTAGGCAGATTTAAAAAGCCATTAAACTTAAGACAAGATCAAAAGTCCAAACTATGGAGTTTACTGTTCCCAATCCTTCCTGCCGTTTTGAAAGGTTTGCATGTTCTCTCATTTGTAGTTTTCAAAACATTTTCTCTTAGTTCCCTAGGATTACTTACTAAAAAGTTTATAGAATTACTGATGGGATTGAATATACGCGAACTTGACTTGAATGAAGCAGCTGGAGCTCTTGGCGTACAAAAACGAAGAATTTATGACATCACGAACGTCCTCGAAGGGCTTGGAATAGTTACAAAAAAATCCAAGAATCATGTAGTATGTAAATGTAATGTTCAAGGATTTGGATATACTACTCAAAGTGTACTTTCTTGGTTTAGAAGCTTAAAGAACTGCACTAAATTTTATGATTCACAGGTTACAAAATTCTGTCAAAGACAGCAGAGTGAGTTCGAGAAAATCTTAGACAATCAAATAGAAAGAATGAGGGAGATACTTGAAAGTGTTTTCTTGTCTCCTATTTTACAGGTACTTGTAATTTCTATGCATGTAGAGAATATTCAAGTTTTACTTAATTTTAGAGGAGTTTGTTTATTGCTGAAAAAGACGTTAACTTTATTCCAGACTTTTCTCAAAAGACTTTAATCGCAATTAGAGCTCCATATGGTGCCACACTTGTGGTTCCAGATCCAAGTGGAAGTGTCTGTTTAAAGAGTGTAAAGCGCCAATATGAAATTTTTCTTAAGTCAATCGCTGGTTCTGTGGAAGTTTTTTTACTTTCATCTCAGAAAAGTCAGTACGAAGGCGATTTGCACAGATCTGGGAGAAATATTGCAGAATGTGAGTTGGTACGAAACGAACAATTCTCAAGTAGTGTAACTTTAGGTCTCGATTGGCAATTGAATTGTGCTGGTTCATTGCAACGACTTCCCATTCCTATATCTGCTGTCCCACAACAAGACTGGTTTGCTCACGAAAGGGACATAAGAATTAATTTGTCTGAGATGTATACTCGTCAATAGTACAAATGTTGGCAATACATATATTAATGTGGTGGAGACGAAGTTTTTAGCTTAGATTTCTGCCTTAATTTTCTTAATTTCTTAGTCTTTTGAATCAGATGAGATACTTTGTATGAGAACTGAAGTGAATTGAAGAGAAACAAAATGAAGAATGAATTTTTGAAACGAAGGAAGGATGGAAGAAGCAGTTGATTTCAATTTCATTATACTGGTACTATATTTAATGAACAAATATATGCACTCATTCCATCGAGCATATCAAGTAAATTGGCAATTCAATTTCCTCATGCTTTGTATGGAGCAAAAATTACACAAGAGTTGTGTCCACCAAAACCAAACGAATTACTTATGGCTGCGGTCACTTTATGCTCCTTTTTAAGATTAGCACACGTATCAATACCTGTAACCACTTCCTCGCATTCATTCTGATTAATACTCGGATGTAACCAGCCTGTTTTGATAGCCATAATGGAAGCAATTGCTTCCATACCCCCTGCTGCCCCAAGGCAGTGGCCGATCATAGACTTAGTGGCGTTCATCTTAACATTCGTCATGTCTTTAAATACTTTTCTGACAGCGGCAATCTCTGCAACATCACCAACAAGAGTACTCGTCGCATGTGCATTGATATAGTTGATATCTTCAACCGATATTCCTGCATCTTTGATAGCAAGTTCAATACAAGTAGATACTCCAAGACCATCAGCACGAGGGTCGGTCATATGGTGCGCGTCACAGGTAATTGCACCTCCCATATATTCTGCGTGGATACGAGCGCCACGAGCCAGAGCATGCTCGAGACTTTCCATCACTAATAAACCTGCCCCTTCTCCCATAACAAAACCATCTCGGGCCTTATCCCATGGTCGACTGGCACCTTCCGGATCGCTATTATTTTGTGATAAAGCCCTACAGGCTACAAAACCGCCCAAACCGACTGGAATTATTGGTGCTTCTGATCCGCCAGCAATGATTATATCAGCATCACCGCTTCTTATGTGGTTGGCCGCAGCATGATAGGCATAGTTGGCCGTTGCACAAGCAGTTGAAATACTATAATTTGGACCCATGAAGCCCTTTTCAATTGCGAGCATTGCTCCACCCATGTTTGTAATGGCATATGGAATGAAAAATGGAGTGATCTTTTTGGGTCCCTTCTCAACCAAAGCTTTCACGCCGTCTTGAAAAACT
>Ga0163111_10002206_pt1 | contig 12274 bp, 9 predicted proteins | sample CRUFie1St18metaG_FD_109645 | JGI IMG/M metagenome (GOLD analysis project Ga0163111, IMG submission 109645) | Marine microbial communities from the Costa Rica Dome - CRUD Field 142mm St18 metaG | ecosystem: Environmental > Aquatic > Marine > Oceanic > Photic zone | place: Costa Rica: the Eastern... | reverse complement strand
TAGATTTATTTGAATTATTTTGTCAATTTCAGGGAAAAAAAGAAGGATTCACTAATGGTAGAGATAGATCTTTTCACTTTGGAACTATGAAACATAAAATTGTGGGTATGATTTCTCATTTAGGTCCACAATTAGGAATAGCCTGCGGCATTGCATTAGCCGAGAAAATTGAAAAAACTAATCGATCTACTTTAGTATTTAGTGGTGATGGTGGAGCTAGTGAAGGTGATTTTCATGAAGCTTTAAATGTGGCTTCTGTATGGCAACTTCCAGTAATTTTTGTTATAGAAAATAATCAATGGGGGCTTTCTACTCCTTCCAAAGAACAATTTAATTGCAAGCAATTTATTGATAAAGGAATTGGATATGGCATGAAAACAGAACAGGTAGATGGAAATGATATACAAAAAGTTTACGAATGTATTAATAGAGTAAAACAATCTCAAAAGAAAAATCCTGAACCATTTCTTGTTGAAGCCTTAACATTTAGAATGAGAGGGCACGAAGAGGCCTCTGGAACCAAATATTACCCTGATGGATTACAAGATAAGTGGAAAAAAAAGGACCCTATTTTAAAACTGGAAACTGAAGCTACAAAAAAGAACCATTTTTCCACAAAAGAGATTCAAGAAAAGAAAGCAGATTTAAAAAATAAAATAAACAAAGCTTGGCTAAGGGCTTATTCCGCAGCTCCACTAAAAGCAGATTTGAATACAGAGCTAGAAGATATTTATAAAAGTCATAATAGTGAAAACTCGATTACATATGAGAATAAAAAAGAAATGAGATTTATAGATGCTATTTCTCAGGGTTTATTTCAAGGAATGGAAAAATTCGATAACTCTATTATTATGGGTCAAGATATTGCCGAGTATGGAGGGGTTTTTAAAGTTACTGATGGATTTCTAAATAAATTTGGTAAAGACAGGGTAAGAAATACCCCACTATGTGAATCTGCCATTGTTGGTGCAGCATTAGGTCTTTCTCTTAAAAAGAAAAAAGCAATAATGGAAATGCAATTCGCTGATTTTGTTACTGTTGGTTTTAATCAAATAGTAAATAATTTAGCGAAATTACATTATAGATGGGGGCAAAATGCAGATGTTGTAATTCGAATGCCCACTGGTGCAGGTGTAGGAGCTGGCCCTTTCCACTCTCAAAGTAATGAAGCATGGTTTTTTCATACTCCAGGACTCAAAATAGTCTACCCTTCCAATCCAGAAGATGCTAAAGGTTTAATGATTGCTGCAATAGAAGATCCAAATCCTATAATGATTTTCGAGCATAAAGCATTATACAGAAGTATTACTGGAGAGGTTCCTGAAAATTATTATGTTACACCAATTGGAAAAGCAAAACTTATTCAGCAAGGTCAGGACTTAAGCATTATAACTTACGGAATGGGTGTTCATTGGGCAAAAGAAGCTGTAAATAAAAACAAACTATCTGCTGATATTTTGGATTTAAGAACTTTACTGCCACTTGATAAAGAGGCCATTTTTGAAACAGTTAAAAAAACCAATAGAGTGCTCATTTTGCATGAAGATTCGTTAACTGGTGGAATTGGAGGAGAGTTATCCTCTTTAATTAATGAAAATTGTTTTGAATTCTTAGATGCTCCAGTAATAAGATGTGCAAGTCTAGATACTCCTGTTCCATTTGCAAAAGAGTTAGAAGAACAATTTTTAGCGAATAATAACTTGGATGAAAAAATTAACTATTTAATTAATTATTAATAATGAAAAAAATAATTTTATTTTTTTTCTTTCCTTTAATTTTCATATCACAGAACAACAATTTTGTTATTGGGATAAATGGAGGATTATATCTAGCAAATCAAAATACATCAATTCAATATAATGGCAATTATAATAGTTATGGAGTATCTAGTATTTTCAATAATCCATTAAATCAAATAACATTTGATCAATTTTTCCAATATCCTTACTACATATACGATATTCCTAGTGATATAAAATACAATCCAGCATCTGAATTAGGTTTTCACATTGGATGGAAAAAGAAAAAATCAAAATATTATGTGGATATCAACTTTTCAGATATTAAAATTCAAGATTTTATTACTATTGCTGTAGACAATCCTAATAACCTATCTCCAGAACCTAATTATGAACCAGTAAGTATAATAGGGAACGAAAAAAGAAATATGATTAATCTGGGAGTCCAGAAAAAAATTTATGAAGAGTCAAAAATATCTCTGTTTTACCCAATTTTTTTACAATTATTAGAAGTGAGAATTGTAGATAATTTTATCACCATTAATAATCAACAATATAATATACTTCACAATTTTCAATCATCTTCTAATACTAATCAAAATCAAGGAAGAATTGGTCTAGGATTTGGAAGTGGGTTAATAGTAAATTATTTTGTTAATAAAGATGTTTCTTTTGAATTTGGATATCACATTCAATATTCAAAAACTAATTTTTCTGAAAATTTAAATCCTTGGGGTATTCAAAATTCCATTTTTGCTAGAATTGTTTTAAATGGATCTAAATACTTATCAAATTCTAACAATTAAAATATTTAATGAAACTTTTTAAAATAAGAAGTTCTAATATTTTTTTTCTATTGGTGTTTATAAGTTCCGTTAATTCCTTTTTTTCACAAGAAAAAAATAGGATAGATAGTACAAGAAAAAAAAATATAATTCTAAATTCTACTGCTTTAGGAGCTACTACATTGGCTTACTTTGGTCTTTATAATTTATGGTATAAAAATTACCCACAAACTTCTTTTCATTTTTTCAATGATATAGAAGAATGGAATTATATGGATAAAGCAGGTCACATATATTCATCTTATCAAGTAGCTAGAAAAAGTCATTTGTTTTTGGACAAAAAAAATATTGACAACCCCATTGAGAAAAGTTGTTTTTATAGCTTATTTTTTATGTTAGGTATTGAAGTTTTAGATGGATTTTCTAGAGAATGGGGATTTTCAAATTATGATTTACTTTCAAATTTTATTGGTACTGGAATTTTTTATTTTCAAGAAAAAAAATTCAAAAGGCAATTGCTGAAATTAAAATTCTCATCTCATTTAAGTCCTTATGCTATTCATAGACGAAGTTTATTGGGAGATAATATATCACAAAGAATTTTTAAAGATTACAATGGTCAAACCTATTGGCTTACATTTGATTTTAACAATAAAATTCAAGATAAAATAAAAGTTTTTAAATATTTAAATTTTTCTTTGGGCTACTCAATAGATGGTTTTGTTGGAGCAAGAAATAATAATATTTTAAATTGTGCAGATTGCAATGAAATTAAAAGGCAATCACAACTATTATTTAGTATAGATTTGGATTTATCTGAAATAAAGACCAAAAATCGTATGGTACAATTACTATTAAATTCATTTTCAGTTATTAAGTTTCCAGCTCCTACTATTATCTTACAAGATCATAATGAATTTAGATGGTTTTATTTTTAATCAAAAAAAAAATCAACTTTCAAATTCAATATATTTAAATCTAATAATATTTTCTCCTTTATAAATTTTCATGACAATAGTTTTATAAGTCTTAGGGTTTTTTAAATTTTTATTATCATTGTATTTATGGAAATTATATCAAGTATTGGTACATTAATTATGCTAATTATCTTACAAATCGTATTGGGATTTGATAACTTATTGTATATAGCACTAGAATCAAAAAAAGCTCCAAAAGAGAAACAAGAATATGTAAGAAAGTTGGGGATTTCTATCGCTATTATTCTAAGATTAGTATTACTCTTTTTATTGGTAAATCTTGTTGAGAATTTTAAAAACCCTCTAATTGAATTAAATACTGATTTTATCAGACTAAATATGAATTTACATTCACTTATTGTTTTATTTGGTGGAGGATTTATTCTTTACACATCTATAAAAGAAATTTGGCACATGATAATTTTTGAGATTAAGGAAGTTTCCTCTGAAAAAAAATCGTCTAGTAAAGTAATATGGATGATAGTTCTTATGAATCTTATATTTTCCTTTGATTCCATATTAAGCGCTATGGCTTTAACAGAAAATTTTATCATTATGGCAATTTCAATAGTAATAGGTGGTGTTTTAATGATATTGGCTGCCAATAAAGTTTCTACATTTCTTCAAAAAAATAGAAAATATGAAGTTTTAGGCCTTTTTATTTTATTTATTGTTGGAATAATGTTAATCAGTGAGGGTGGAGAAAAAGCTAATCTAATTATATTTAATAATCCTGTTCATGCGATGAATAAAACAACTTTTTACTTTATTATAGCCATTCTGGTATTTGTAGATATGGTTCAAAGTAAATATCAAAAAAATATTTCTAAAATAAATAATTGAAATTTCATTTAAGTATTAAACAAAATTGTAGTAAAAATAATTTGTATCTACTTTAGAAAAAAAATCTAAATATGTTCGATAAAATCAATCTTAAAAATGCTTTAATTAGTGAAAGATCCAAATTATCAAATAACATTGTTAAATCTGTTATCAACCAACTTAATAATGATTTTTTACAAGAAAAATCTATCGAAACTCATCTTTCTGATTATCATTCTAAAAATTATATTTCAGACATTGACATTTCAAATACTGAAAATGTATTTAACATCAAAGAAATTGAAAATATAGCTGTAAAACATAGGCTAAGGTTTTTACCGACTAAATATTTTAAAAATCATATTCCTAAAGAGGCTATTTTTAAAATTAAAGAAATTGAAAAATCTCATTCAACTTCAATAAAACAATTTTATATCCTAGCCCCCTCAACCGCTTTTGACTTAGAAGATTGTAATAAAGATCCTTTATTATTTATCCCATTAAAAAACAATAATTTTCTTCTTGTACACAAATGGGGAAGTGATTTAAGCTGGTTTAAAAAATTAACTGCTTTACCTTTTAGAAGTTTAGAGTCTATGTTTGCATCTGTAGGAATTATTGCATTATTAATTGCTTTATTAACTCCAACATGGTTAATTCTTAATGGTGCTGAAATTGACATGGGATATTTTGGATATCATAGATTAGCATGGTTCTTTTATGCTTTTATAATGTTGTGCTCTTTATCTACTTTTATATGCTTTTCACAAAGCATTTATCCCAGCGAATACCAATGGAATAAGAAAACCTACAACTAATTAATTTTACCTAAGCAAAGTTTTAATCTTATTATTTTCTTTACAGAATCATAAATCTGTCCTCTAAATGTAGAGTCAAGTTCAATTGCTTTCAATATATCCATGATATCTTTTTCTTCATCAACTGGCATCAACAATTGATCACAACCCGCTTGTGCAGCAAGCAAACCACAATTTTCAAGGTTAACTACCCCTCCCATATTCATGGCGTCTGTAATTATTAACCCTTTAAAACCCAACGAATCTTTCAATAAGCCTGTTACAATGTTTCTTGAACAAGTTGAAGGCTTATCGTAGGTGTTGTAAGCTACATTATTTTTTATAGCTAAGTGAGCGACCATAATAGACAACACACCAGACTCAATAAGTGGAACATAATTTTCAACTTCTCGCATTTGGCCATCAATGTATATCAACTCTTTGTGGGTATCTCCTTTAACAAAGCCATGACCTGGAAAATGTTTTGCAGTAGCGATAATGTTGTTGTTTTGAGTTTGCTCAATAAATAAATTAGAGAAAGAAATTACCGTATCCATATTTAAACCAAAACTTCTGTTGCTGACCACTTTATTGGGTGAAGCATCAATAACTGGTGCAAAATTTTGAGTAATGCCTATTTTATTTAAATCTTCACTGATGGTATTAGTTACACTCTCAACCATTTGAAGGGTATGAATTTCATTGGTTTTAGGAACTGGCTTAGACCCAGAAATCTTTCTATTGACTAACGTTGGTTCTGCATCGGCACTATAGATTGGTGGCAGGAAACCATTTGCTTTTGCTATGCTATCAAATACACGAACATCATTTGTAAACTCTTTAAAAGTTCCATTTAATAATAGTATTCCTCCAATCCAGCCTTTACTAGCTAAATTATATACATGATCACGAGGTTTACCTAATCGTCCAATAGCAGGAACAATCATTTGACCTATTCTTGTGGTATCATTTAGCAAATTAAAAATAGAATCTACCTTATTGGTAATAGAAGGGTTAATATTATAAAAATCACTTAAACTATAATCTTGCGAATAGATGAAATTAAAATTGAATATAAATGACAGAACTATTAAATATTTCATATTTATGATTTGTCAAAAATAATACCACGTTTTTTTAAAAAAAATAAATAATAGATATATTGTCCATGCCCTATTGTTGATAGGAAATAATTACATTTGCCAACAACTAATCACCATTATTAATAGTATTATGAAAAATATATTTTTGGTATTCTTATTTATTTCTTATTTAGTAATTAATGGGCAAACTGTTTTATTAAATCAAGATTTTAACTCTGGAGATATCTCATCTTGGTCCCTAATAGATGCTGATTTAGGCACTCCTTTCACTGATTCGACAGTAATTAATTTACCAAGTTCTTTTCATTTAGTTGAAGACTATGATTCATTAAATATTGGAGATTCAATTATGGTCGCAAACTCTTGGTTTAACGATACAACAACTGCTAATAATTTTTTAATAACTCCTGCTGTAGTTTTTTCTAATAACGGAAATTATTTAAATTTTGAAGCTAAATCTGTTGATGGATCCTATCCAGAAGCACTTCAGGTTTATTACTCAGAATATGCAGAACAAGATAGTTTACTTAATGGGAAATTAGTTTTTGATACAGTCGCAGTTCCTAATTTATGGACCCATTTTGAAATTAAACTTGATTCAGTGCCACAAAATATTCCTCTTTATTTTGTTTTTAGACATTATTCAAATGATCAATTTATTTTAGCTCTAGATAACATTAATATTATCTCCAACGATTTAACTAACAAAGAGAGGTTTTTAAACCCTTCATTTAGAGTTTATCCCAATCCTTCAAATGGAATAGTAAATATTGACATTAATGGAACCGAAAAATACATTCAAGTATACAACTCTTTAGGGAAAATCGTGTGGAATGGTAATATAAATAGAAATCAAAAATTGCAATTAAAAAAAGGGGTTTATATGGTTAAATCCAACAATGATATTTGTAAAATTATTATCAAATAATTTTTTAAACTGCAAATACTAAAAATTGTTAATTATTAAAATCATTTTATTAAATCATTAATTTTAGTTTATAATCAATCTTATGAATATTAATATAATCTTTCTTTTTGTTATGATCTCTTTTTCCTGTTTAGGTCAACAAAAATTACAATTTAAGATTGATGGTTTAAATGATACTACCGTTTTTTTAGCACGATATTTTGGAGAAAAATTATACTACGCAGATACCACAATATCAAAAAATGAAACTGTTATTTTTAATAAAAAAGTTTTAGTAGGCGGTATCTATGCTGTTGTTTGCCCAAACTCTAAATACTTTGAATTTATAGTGGCTGATGAAGATGTATTAATGGAAACTGATATTAATGATTTCAATGGAAAAATGAAAGTTATTAAATCTGAGAATAATAAAATTTTCTATGATTACATCAAATTTTTGGGTTCCATGAAAGAAAAAATGATGTCTATTAATCCAGAACAACAATCTAAAAAAAGAGAAGAATTAGATATTCTCGTTAAAAAATTTCAAAAAGAAAATATTCTAGCCAAGCAGAATTTATTAGGAGCTAAAGTACTTGCTATGTCAATTGATCCTGAAATTCCTGAAAGTATCATAAATAATGACTCTTTAAGATATAGATATTATTTAGACCATTACTGGGATCATATTGACGTAACTGATAATAGAATTGTCCACACACCTGTATATCACAAAAAATTAGATTTCTTTTTTAAGAAAATGATACCCCAAATACCAGATACTATATGTAATTATGCTCATCGATTAATCAATCAGATGGATGTTAAAAGTGATCTTTTTAAATATACTGTTCATCATTTAACCTACAAATATGAAACATCAAATATTATGGGAATGGATGGAGTTTTTGTATGTATGGCTCAAGAATATTATTGCCCTGTTGACAATTCAAAAGCTTTTTGGATTGACTCTACAAAATTGGTTGATTTGTGTGAAAAGGCCGAAAAAACATACCCACTTTTAATAGGTAAAAAAGCACCTAGACTAATATTAGCCGATACCTCTGAAACCAAATGGATTGATTTTTATAAACTTCCAAATAAATACAATCTTTTACTTTTTTGGGATCCAGATTGTGGTCACTGTAAAAAAGAAATTCCTAAACTGACCAAAATATATGAATCTCTTAAAGAAAAAAACATTGATATTGAATTTATTGCTATTGGAACTAATCTAGAAAATAAGAAATGGAGAGATTTCATAAAAGCAAAGAATCTAAAATGGATAAATATTTCAGATTTTCCAGAAGCCAATGAGAATGCTAAAAAATATATTTATGAGAAAAGAGTTACAACTTTAGGTAGTTTAAACTTTAGATTAACCTACGACATATTTAGCACTCCCCAAGTTTACTTAATTGATAAAGAAAAAAAAATTATTGGTAAAAAATTAAATGCATTATCTCTTGGTAGAATGATAGAACATTTAGAAGACATTAAAATAGAATACTTAGATATTCTAGAAAAGGAAAATAAAAAAGAAAAAGAAAGAATTGAAAATTCAAAAAAGAAAAATAAAACAGAATAATAAAATGGTATAGTTTTTGACCATTATTATAAAACACATTTTATATATTTGAAATCATAAACACAAAATCACAAAAATGAAAAAATCAATATCACATCTAACCTTATTTATAGCTTCGTTATTTGTAGTACATTCTTTTATTGCACAACAAATAGCAGTAATATCTGAAGGAGCAGAAATATCATTTGATAAATCTACTCACGATTATGGTCAAATTGAAAAGAGTGCTAACGGTGAATGTGTTTTCGTATTTACAAATAATGGAAATAAACCTTTGAAAATCACTAATGCAAAAGGGTCTTGTGGTTGTACTGTTCCTCAGTGGCCTAGAGAAGAAATTGCTCCTGGAGAATCGGGTGAAATAAAAGTTAGATACGATACCAAAAGAATTGGAGTAATTAATAAATCTGTTACTATTCAGTCCAATGCTATGAATACAGATAATATTACAAGATCTAAAAAAGATAGTGATGGAAAAGTAATTGGTGGAACTTCTATTATTAGAATTAAAGGAGAAGTGAAAGCTCCAAAAACTAATGCAACTCCTATGAAACCTAATCAGGGTCCTGTTAATAATCCTACAGAATAAATAAAACTTATTATTTACTAAAAAAGCTACCAATTGGTAGCTTTTTTTTTAATCTATTTAGATAGGAGTTCGAACATTTTTGTTCCAAGATCAGCTGGTGAATCAACTACATAAACTCCACATTCTTTAAGTATTTCTTTTTTGGCAGAAGCAGTGTCACTATGCCCACCAACAATAGCACCTGCATGTCCCATAGTTCTTCCCTTAGGAGCAGTATCTCCAGCAATAAAAGCTACAACTGGCTTAGTTCCATTTTCTTTAATCCATTTTCCAGCCTCTGCTTCTAAATTACCGCCGATTTCACCAATCATAATAATACCATGAGTATCATTATCATTCATTAGTAACTCAACAGCATCTTTTATAGTAGTACCGATAATTGGATCACCTCCTACGCCAATTGCAGTAGTTTGTCCTAAACCAACTTTAGTAACTTGATCTACCGCTTCATAAGTAAGTGTTCCAGATTTACTAACAATTCCTACATTACCTTTTTTAAATATAAATCCAGGCATGATTCCTACTTTTGCCTCATCTGCTGAAATAACACCAGGACAATTAGGGCCAACCATTCTACAATCTTTATCACTAAGATATTCTTTTACTTTTATCATATCAGAAACAGGAATACCTTCTGTTATGCATATTACGACCTTAATACCTGCTTCTGCTGCTTCCATAACTGCATCGGCAGCAAATGCTGGTGGAACAAAAATGATTGAAACATTTGCTTTAGTTTTATTAACTGCGTCTTGAACAGTATTAAATACTGGTTTACCCAAATGTTCCTGACCACCTTTTCCAGGAGTAACTCCACCCACAATATTAGTACCGTAGGATACCATTTGTTCAGAATGAAAGGTTCCTTCACTTCCTGTAAAACCTTGAACAATAACTTTTGAATTTTTATCAACTAATACACTCATAATTAAATATTATTAGGTTAAATGTAAGAAAAAAAAAACCGCTCTGAGAGCGGTTTATATTATTAAATTTTAAAAACTATTTTCCTTTATCCATTTTGTCTTTTAATGCAGACAAAGCTTCTAAATCACCAAGAGTAGTTTTTTCTCTTGAATCATTAATACTCCTAACTGCTCTACTAGTCTTATTAGCATTAGATTTAGTTCTTTTTGCTTCAACATCTCCCCAAACTTTAGTATGTGAGACAAGGATTTTTTTAGAATCTTTATTAAACTCTAGAACCACAAACTGGCACTTTTCTTCTGCTGCTATGTAAGAACCATCTTCTTTTTTCATATGTTTTGCAGGGCAATAAGCCTCAACACCATACTCCATTGATACAATTCCTGCTTTGTCTTTAAGCTTAATAACTGTTCCTTCATGTGAAGAATTAACAGTAAATACAGTTTCGTATACTTCCCAAGGATTTTCTTGTAATTGCTTGTGTCCTAAACTTAATCTTCTGTTTTCTACATCAAGTTCAAGAACAACAACATCTAATTCATCCCCAACATTACAAAATTCTGATGGATGTTTGAATTTCTTATCCCAAGATAAATCTGATATGTGAATTAAACCATCGATACCTTCTTCTAGTTCAACAAAAACACCAAAATTGGTGAAATTTCTAACTTTTGAAGTATGCTTAGATTCAACTGGATATTTTTTATCGATATTTTCCCATGGGTCTGGAATCAATTGCTTAATTCCTAAAGACATTTTTCTTTCTTCTTTGTCTAAAGTCAAAATAACAGATTCAACTTCATCTCCGACCTTAAGAAAATCATTTGCAGTTCTTAAATGCTGACTCCAACTCATTTCAGAAACGTGAACCAGACCTTCAACACCTGGAGCTATTTCTATAAAAGCACCATAATCAGCAATAACAACTACTTTCCCTTTTACCTTATCACCAACATTTAAGTCTTTATTTAGTGAATCCCAAGGATGTTCTGAAAGTTGTTTAAGACCTAAAGCAATTCTTTTCTTATTATCATCAAAATCAAGAATTACAACTTTAATTTTCTCATCTAATGTCACTAATTCTTCAGGATGATTTACTCTACCCCAAGAAAGATCGGTGATGTGTATTAAACCATCTACTCCACCCAAATCAATAAACACACCATAAGAAGTAATATTTTTAACAATACCTTCTAATACTTGACCTTTTTCTAAGCCAGACATTATTTGTTTTTTCTGTTCTTCAATTTCTGCTTCAATTAGCGCTTTGTGAGAAACAACAACATTTTTAAACTCTTTGTTGATTTTAACAACTTTGAATTCCATGTTTTTATTGACAAATTGATCATAATCTCTTATAGGTTTCACATCAATTTGAGACCCTGGTAAGAATGCTTCAATACCAAAAACATCTACAATTAGTCCACCTTTTGTTCTACACTTCACATATCCAGTAATAATCTCTCCTGTAGCTAAAACATCATTAACTCTTATCCATGCTAAGTGGGTTCTTGCAGTTTTGTGAGATACTACTAACTGGCCAGTTTTATCTTCCATGTTTTCAATGAAAAGATCAACAGTATCACCAATAGCTAAATCAGCATTATACCTGAATTCGTTTTTAGGAACTACACCCTCACTTTTATAATTTATATTTATAACAACTTCTTTTTTTGTAATAGCAATAACAGTACCTTGAATTAAAGATTTTTCTTCGATTTGAGTTAAAGTACCATCATACATGTCATTTAACTTAGACCTTTCATCTTTACTGTAAGAATCCGTTTCCTCAGCTTCAAAGGCATCCCAATCAAATACTGTAGATTCTTTTGAAACTGGTTTTACAACATCTTCTTTAATTTCTTTTTGGGAAACAACATCTTCTTTAATAGTTGTAGTTGTATCTACTTTTTCGTCTACTGGTTTAGCTTTCTTCGCAGGTGCTACCTTCTTCGCTGTTGTAGCTTTCTTCGCAGGTGCTGCCTTCTTCGCCGTTGTAGCTTTCTTCGCAGGTGCTGCCTTCTTCGCCGTTGTAGCTTT
>Ga0163111_10002205_pt1 | contig 12276 bp, 15 predicted proteins | sample CRUFie1St18metaG_FD_109645 | JGI IMG/M metagenome (GOLD analysis project Ga0163111, IMG submission 109645) | Marine microbial communities from the Costa Rica Dome - CRUD Field 142mm St18 metaG | ecosystem: Environmental > Aquatic > Marine > Oceanic > Photic zone | place: Costa Rica: the Eastern... | reverse complement strand
GGTCCTGATTCAGCAGGCACGTCACAGGTCATTGCCATCCTGGATCATGACAAGAATTTACGCCATCCCACGTGGTGGCATGCCCGGAACTACGGCCTGCTGACCGCAAACCCCTTTGGCATCCGGGCCTTCCGGGACAAAGCCGTGAAGGGAAGCGGAGACTTCCACCTCGACAAGGGTCAGAGCTTGACCCAACGCTATCGACTTCTCCTCCACGAAGGCAGCCTTGAGAGCGCACGAGTCGAGGAAGCCTGGACCTCGTTTACCTCGGCCAAGTAAGCTCCAAAAGGCTACCTTCTAGATTCGCCGCCATTTGGTCAGAAGTGCCACGGTCCATTGGAACTTTCGTGCAGTCTCTCTGATCAGGAAAGGTTCATTGTGTTCTTCCAGAAGATCAAAGGACCCTTTTAGTTTCGTTTTGAGCCACTCCAAGGTTTCCCCCTGCGGCCAGTGGTTCCTGGGGGTAAACTCCTCCAGCCAGGTGCAGGGTGTGGTCAAAATTAATTCCCCTCCCTCCCTGACCAGATCCGGCAGGCGCGCCAGCAGAAGGGTAGGTTCCCTCAAGCGACACAATAAATTAGCTGCCAGGACCCGATCGAATTCTCCTAGGCCATCCCTGAGGTTCATTGCGTCTCCCTGCTCAAATCTGATCAGCCCGGGACGCGCGCCTGCAGGTGCCTCAACATGCACAGAATCCAAGATTTTACCCTCTTTGAGCCGGGACACTTCACAACCCCCATCTGCCTGCATGACTTTCCCCGCTTCAATGAAGGAGTGCGAATAGTCTATGGCGACAACCTCTTCGGCCGCCCGCGACATCTCGAAGGCAGAGCGGCCTACTGCACACCCAAGATCCAGAGCCCTGTCCACATCTCCCGATGAGAATCGTTCAACAATTCTCGTTGGAAAATCGAGAGCGCGGTCAGGTCCGCCACCCCAGCCATGGATCTGTTCCGGACTTCCGTAATGGAAGAGCAGATACTCGTCCTTGAGGCGCTCTGACTCGTAGATGTTCGCCATTCTCGTTCAAGTTGAATAATGTTTAACCTCTCAGTGCACTGGCTTGGTCCCCGCTGCGGTGAGGTCTATATCATCATAAAAGAAATCCTCGGGATCGAATCTGGGAACAGAAATGTTGAACAACCTTAGTTTTCCTATTCCCCGGTGCCTGCACCCCGGTTTGATCATTACGGCGGAAAAGGGTTTGACCGCAATCAACTCGCCGTCCAACTCCAGGTGACCCTCACCCTCGAGGATGACATAGATCTCCGTAGTCTTTCGATGATAGTGGCAGACCGGCTCCTCTGCCAGATCCAGCAAGTGCACTGAAGCAGGGCCATCTTCGCTATCAGCAAACGCTCTCCGGACAACTCCACAAGAACAATCCTGTTCAGCAAGACCTGAGAATGTGACTTCCTCGTACCTCTTCATGGGGATCAACCACCCGCCAGAGCCTCCATGATATACGTGCTCGGTCTGAAATCCTCGATGATCACATGCCATTCGCCACCCCGTTTCATCCTCACCTTTTTCACGTTGAAGTTGGGAGTCTTGTGGGGGGCAAAAAGAATATCGTCGTGGGTGCTGTTCTCATGCTTTTTGAACATTTCCGGCACGATATCTCCTCCAAGGTGATCGTCCCGTCCTGTGGCCAGATGACAGGTTCCAAGAACCTTCTCGTCCTGTATATCCTGATAAGAGACGGGCAGAACCTGGGTCCCGAACCCAAGCTCCCCGAGGGTGCCAGTCATGGGGTCGTTCGCGAGGCGCTGGTTATGTTGGTCAATCGTAGCCTGATTTCCCTCGATCAGAGTCGATTTAACGACATCGCGGTTGGCCACATCGAGAATTCCAAGGGTGCCATCCTCATATTTCATGGGAAATTGGCCGTGGGCATCCTGTGGGACGAAATAAACCTCTCCCGCGGGAAGGTTCGCTATGTCTGGAGTTGTCCCCTTACACAAACCGTGGGATTTCTGAGCTTCCTGTCCTCCAAGGTCCAGGGAGGCCTCCAGAACCCGTCCATCTTCGAGGCCAAACTCAATCTCAACCTTTTCCGCACCGGTCATTGCCAGACGGATCCGTTCGGCATCTGCCGAGACCTCATTGTAGTCAACCGCCAGACCCGAGTTCAGAATGATTTCGTTCATGCCGTGCATGGTGGCACCCCTGAATCCATACTCCTTGCACTTGGCAGTGAGCGGCGCGGTTGCCGAGAAGGTGGAAACACAGAGGATGAGATCGTATTTCGTGTAAATATCACGATCGAGTGAAAGCTCTTCTCCGTCCGTGCTCCAGACCTCATCGTCAAGATCAAGATTTGACCCCTTGGTGCACCGATAGGCAAACATTTCTCCTCCAGTCATCCCAAGCTGCTCCATGACTCCCGCTTGAAGTGTTTCGTAGAAGTACTTGTAAGCGTTTTTCTGCACCTCAAAACCCTCTTGCTCGAGAAAGGAAAAGTTTCTTATCAGTTCCTGTGGTTCCTGAAAGTCGGTGAGAATGCATACCCGGCACCCTTGGGTCGGTTCAAAAACGGTTGATAAGAGACGGGCTGGATCGAAGGGAGGAAACTTTCTCTTGGAGGGATCCCGCAGGATTGCCTCGTCGAGGTAAGATGGGAGCTCTTGGGTGATAGCTTGCATATGCCCTTATTCTACGGGCATTCGGAAACCGGGCAAGAGAAGAAGGACCACACAGACTGGAGTCTCTTCAGGCATCCCCTCCCTCCATCTCCATCCCCTTGTCCCTCAACTCCTCAAGAACACTGGTCATATCCTTCAACCCCTCCCAAACCTCTCTCAGAACATACAACGGAGCCTGCTGACGAACCGCCAATGCGATCGAATCGCTTGGACGGGCATCGAGTTCAACGATCAGTTTTTCTCTGATTTCGTTTTCCGCCTCAATGAAAAGCCGGGCGAAAAATACATCATTTTCGACCCTTACAATGACAACCCTCTGCACTACGGCCCCGAAGGCCCTGAGGGCGTCATTGAAGAGGTCATGGGTAAGAGGTCGCGGCGGCTTGCGATCGGAAAGGGCATCGTTGATAGAGGCCCCTATTGCTGGTTCGATGTAAAAGACGATCGACTTTTCTCCATCACCTAGAAATACCGCACACCCAGCCTGCGTGGGCAAGAGCGCCACGGGGTCAACTTTCACTAGATCAGGCACAGCGAAAGGTTACGGACGATCCAGGTTTCGAGCGAGGAACTTCCGTCTGTTTTCGACATATTTCTCGGCCCACACCTTAACCCCATCCTGCTCCTCTACGCTCAATCGCCGAACTACTTTTCCCGGGGAACCAAGGACAAGAGAACCCGGTGGAATCTCTGTTCCCATGGTGATCAAGGTGTTCGCCCCAATGATGCTTCGCTCACCGATGATCGAGCCATCGAGTATGGTCGCACCCATTCCTACCAGAACCTCATTCTCGATCTGGCAGGCATGGACAATCGCTCCGTGCCCCACCGTCACGAACTCACCCAGGTAACAACCTTGGTTGCTCTCGACATGAACCACAGCGTTATCCTGAACGTTGGACCGGGGGCCTACTTCGATTTCGTGAATATCTCCCCGGAGGGTCGAATTATACCAAACACTCGCTTCCTCCCCGATTGTCACCTTTCCGATGAGGTCGGCACTGGCTGCCACAAAGGCACTCTCATCAATCTCTGGCCAGTGGTCATCAAACGGCTCAATCATGTCTCGATAGTAGAAGGACCCTCCAAAAACCCAAGGAGCGAAACTATCTGAAGTAGCCGGTAACGACCCGAAAAAATGCTGCCTGAAAAAGAAAGACGGAGGTCAAGCTGGTAAGGCCGGGGGCTTCACTGCTAAGTGGGACCGTGGAATTCATCACTATCGCGCAGCTCAGGCAGAACACCAATGAGACTCCCAGCGAAGCGTTATTTTACGCCCAGGTTCAGGACCGGTCAGAAAAGACTACAAAAAGTGGTTCTCCCTACCTTGAACTCACTCTCGCAGATGCCACAGGTAACTTCACTCTGAAAGTATGGAGTAACCATTCTCAATTCAAAGAGCTCGAAGAGCTCCCCTTGGCAGTCTCCATCCGGGCGGAGGGTAGTTGGAGTCAGAACCAATACGGAATTGACGGTAAAAACTGGCGGATGCGCGTCCTGACTGAAGCGGAGATCGCAGACTTCTTCAGCGGCGACCCAGCGACCGCAAGGAAGCAGCAGGAAGACTGGGATTTCATCGGCTCCAGCTGTGCTTCGCTCAAGGACCCTCGCCTGCTCTCCCTCGCCCATAAGTTTCTCGAGGATTTCGGAGACCGGTTCCGCCGAGCAGCCGCGGCACGCCGCAACCACCACGCCCGGCGAGGAGGTCTCGTCGAGCACGTGGCCCAGATGATGCGTACGGCTTCAGCGATTTGTAGCGCCTACCCGAACCTTAATGAGGACCTTCTTCTATCCGGGGTCCTCTTTCACGACTGCGGCAAGCTCTGGGAAAACAACTATCCGGAAGCAGGCTTCGCCCAGAACGTTAATCTTCACGGCGAGATGATGGGGCACATACCGCTTGGAATTGAACTGATCAATAAACTCTGGCGAGACCTTCTCGACTCAGACCGATCCCGTTCGTGGGAAACGCTGGCGCCCCCAAGCGACCTTGTTCGTACCCACCTTCTTCATCTTGTCGCAAGCCACCATGGCACCAAGGAGTTTGGCTCACCGGCACTGCCCTCTACCCCGGAGGCATTCGCCCTCCATTACATCGACAACCTTGACGCAAAATACGAAATGCTGACGATGGCCTACGAGACGAATAACGAGATCGCCCCCGGCATTATCGCCCGGCAATTCCCACTGCCGGCCAATCCCATCACGCCGCTTCCATCCTTCGAGCCCTCCTCCTCATGAGAGGTTGGAAAATTCACTTTCAAACTCTTTCACCGGACTCTATCCGCTCCTGAATTTGCCCGAGAAGCACTTCCATTTCCCGGGCCCGACGCACTGTTGCCACGTATTTTATTCCCACCCCGACTGCCCCAGCCACGCAGCCCAATAAACCCACTCCTGACAATCCCATGCCTGCAAAGACGTAGGGGAGACCATCCCACCTCGGCCCGGAGGGAATGAGGGACCCAATCAAACCGAGCAGAGGGGCAAGAGTCAGACAGGAAGCCCCTACCAGAAGCGTGATCGTCGCCCAATTTTTGACCGCTCGCACCAATAGAAGGGCACCCACCAGAAACGGGATCACGGTTACCACATAGGGAATTAACAGGGAGAATTGTGAACGCATAGGGTGATCTTGCCTCGGATATGACCACGGTGCGACCTTAATGGTGGCATGGTTCTGGCAACTCCTGAAGATCTCGCTCGGACCTGAACACTATCCGGGCGCCTTTACTGCCGCCAGAACCCTCACCGCCTGCCAGGCGGCATCCACATTATGCACCCGGAACATCTGAGCTCCACGTGCCATCCCCGCAGCTAGAAGCCCGACCGTTCCAGCGTCCCGCGCAGCGGGATCCTCAATGCCCAAGACCTCGCCAATGACTGTCTTTCGAGAGATTGGCAGTAAAATCGGGCGATTGAACTGGTGGAGTCGCTCCAGTTCGCGAATGAGAAGCAGGTTGTCTGCCCGCTGTTTTGCAAAATCAATTCCAGGGTCGAGGAGCACATGATCGGCAGAAAGGCCTGCGGACTCAGCCAGCTCCATCTTCTCCCCGAAAAAGCGCTCCAATTCACCCATGATGTCCGCCCATTGCTGGCCAGTCCGCTCCTCCTTGGGAGGCCCAGCCGTGTGCATCAGCAAAAGCGCTGCTCCATGGTCCGCGGTGAGACGAGCATTCTCTCCGTCGGGCAACCCACTCATGTCGTTGATCAATTCTCCCCCAAGGTCCAACGCGACCTTGATGACCTGGGGCCGCCACGTATTCACTGAAAGAACCGGTGGCCACACCTGCTCAGAATCCCGGGGCTCCATCTCCACGAGCGCCTCCTTCCATTTTCCAAGTACTCCCCGGAGCCTGCCGCATTCCTCTTCCACGGAAATCGCCGCCCGGTTCGTCCGCGCACTTTCCGCCCCGATGTCCACGACGTCAGCTCCTGCTTCGACCTGGCGGCGGACCTGGCTGAGAGCCTCGGTGGCATCAAGCGTCCCATCACCTGAGAAAGAATCGTCGTTTACATTAACGATCCCCATCAACAGCGGACGTCTTGGAAATCTCAAATTTCGTTCAGGGAGATGCAGGTTCATCTGAATGCACGTAATGGTGGATTTCACGACAGGCCTCTTCCAAGACCTTTATCATACAGAAAGGGATCGCCCGTTATCTCCGGCGTCAAGGCTCTCCAGAACCGGCAGGGCGCTCTCTGCCCACTGCTGCGGGTTCAGACACTCGGATGCTCCGTCTCCCCATACTGCTCTAAGCATATCCGTATCGATGACTCCGGGATTGAATGCTACTGCTGCGAGATTCTCAGGCAACTCGCTGGACAGAGCCTGAGTCATTCCCTCAATCGCCCACTTGGTCGCGCAGTAAGGAGCTCCCTCTGGCGAGGTAGATCTACCCCACCCGGAACTGAAATTCACAATCACCCCTTTATTCTGCTGGATCATGATCGGAACCGCGTGGCGTAAAACATTGGCTACCCCCTTGATGTTAACATCAATCACTTGATCGAATTCATCGCTCTCAATCTCCCACAGCGGAGCCGGGTCATGAATGAGAGCCGCATTATTCAGGAGAAGCCGTGGCGGCCCGAGCTCGCGCGCGGCAGCCGTACAAAAAGCTTTCACCTCGTCTTCCTCCACCACATCAACCGATGCCAGAAAGTGCCCCTCCCCAAGTCGCTCTGCTACCTCCTTGACGGCGCCGCCACTCCTCGCAAGCCCGGCAATCAACCATCCTCTTTCAGCGAGCCCAAGAGCCATTGCCCGCCCCAGACCGCGTGAGCACCCTGTAATCCATGCAACTCTCCGATCGAGCATAGCGCACGATTAAAGCCTGTTTCTCTGCCTCACGAGAAAATTTTTTATTCCCTCGGTAAGTTGAAAGACGCCGCGTGAATGAAGCTAATTCCGATTTGCCCTTATCACGGCAGGCTTCCTTCCCTATAGGAGGATATGTCCGTGCAGAGGAGAACGCGCTCTTGGTGGAAATGGCTTCTTTCTGCGGCAATGCTGACGCTCCTGATTCCTGTTGTCGTTCTCCTTGTCTTCAGAGCCAACACTGAAAAAGCATGGGAAAAATACGAGACCGAATGGAGTAGTCGTGATCCGTTCGCCATCAGCCATTACCTTCCCTCTCCTGTTCCGAAATCGCAGAATCTCGCTTTTCATCCCCTTTTCGAGAATCTGGAAAAGAGCGGATCTCCCGCACGGACGTGGTTTGCTGCGTTTCGCGCAAATCCGGCGTGTCCTGGGGCTCAGTATGACTTCAGGGCCAATCCCGCCACCATGCAGAAGTCCGATTTATCCAAAATTACGTCGGTAACTCTATCAGGCAGCAAGAAGGAACGTATCGCCGAACTCGTTCGCCTCAATCAACCTGTGAGTGATCAACTCGACCATCTCTCGGAGGCGCTGGCAGAGAGGCCTTACTATCACGTCCCGCACCCATGGCACGACGCCTTCCTTCTCTTAGAGACGGAGAGTTCTGGCATGCAGATCCTGAATGCAGCTCATGGCTTCCTCCTTCGCGCAACTTTGAATCTTCACTCCGGAAATCAATCGGGAGCGGCTGCCGATATCACAAGTTGCCTTCGCCTCTCCTCCGCAGTGGGACAGGATCCCTTACTCGTCAACCTTCTTGCGGAATGCAATCTTCGCAAGATTGCCCTCAGTGCCCTGTGGGACGGACTCGCTGGCACCGACTGGAGTGAACAGGAACTTCGGAACTTCGGCAAAGAGCTCTCAACCATTTCCCCGGCGGGCACTCGACTTCTCAAAATCATCCGAGCATCCCGGGCACAGGTTCTGGGCCTCATTGACAGCTTACAGGATCCCCCCGGGGGAGGTGGCAGCGTGAGGGCTCCGGCACTCACTCGTTTTTTTCTGGCGGCCAATCGCCTTTCCTACTGCCGGGATCTCCAGGAATGCATTCTGGCACCTGGAGGAAAACTCGCCCAGCAAGCGACCCGCTCGGCCATCGAGTGCTATGGGAAACGACTTCAGTCCCGGTCCCAGGGGCTCTCGAAATATATCAACGCTCCGAGCCTGATGCTGGCTTCCAGTTTCGACGGCGCTTTCTCCAGCACCCTCGAAGCGGACGCAGAGGTCCTCGCCGCACGGTGGGCTGTCGAGATTGAGCTTCATCGCATCATCCACGAATCCTACCCCCGCAATCTGGAAGACCTGACGGTAACTACCGCGAAAGCTCTGGGAACGTCCCTATCGAAGGGACAACAGGTGACCTACCAGCTGAAACAGGATGGGATACCGGAGATCTCAATCGAGTGGGCCCCTGATACAGGGCCGGGAAAAAACACCGTATGGAGCTACCCTGCCTCAAAACCCTGAGATTTCACAGGCTGGACTGCCCTCCCCAGACTTGATCCGCCAGATTTTGGTTATCCCGGACCCTCGAAATTCCTTGACCGGCTGGTGAATCATCGCTTTCCTCCCCGCCCCGCAACCCAGATCCCCGAATACCATGTCACGAGTCTGCAGCATTAGAGGTTCCCGCGTCCGCATGGGGCGTAGAATCCACCGTTCCGGATTGGCCAAGAAAAAGGGCGGTATTGGTCGTCACGTGACGAAAACAGTTAAGCGCTCTGTGTCTCCAAACTTGAAGACCAAAAGAGTCTGGGTTCCGGAATTGGGACGCTACGTAAAGGTGAAAGCAAGCTGCAAGGCCTTCAAGACCATCAACAAGAACGGCGCTTACTCCACGCTCAAGAAGGCCGGGTTGATTAAGTAGGGTTCGGCTTTACCACTCTTGTTGGGGCCATAAGGCTTCCGCCAGAAGCTCCTTCAGTCTCCTGCCTCGCAAACGGTAAGGATCGCATCCCGCATCCCGTGGATCTTCTTTTTGTCAGCAGGCACAATGGTAGCGAGGCAACCCCCTAGACTGATGTCCCCCTCTTCATCTACGAAGTAATACGGACAGAGACGGGCTCGACCTCTCATCATTTTCTGAGAACCTGTCACCGGATCGAAGTAGGAGTGCTCTACTAGTTTTGCTTCCCGAAATTCCTGCAGCATATACGGTTGATTCTCAAATCCCTCGCATGCTGCACTCAGGGCCGTACCCCACTCTTCACGGGAGACATCGTGACCAATCACCACTCCCCGGCTACCCCAAGCGAGTTCACTGAAGCCACTGACCTTGAGAACCAACCTTCTCTGTTTCTGGCTGAAATTCTCCAGCTGCTGCCAAGAGTGCACTTCGAGGCGGGGCAGACTCGCGTGAGGTGGCAGTGGGCTCGGGTCGACAACCCATCCGAAGGGCACGAGCTCCCTGATCCTCTGCAAATGGCTCCTTCTCATCTCCGCCTCCCAGACCTCTCGCAAACCCGGCGACCAGAGAAGGGCCAACCAGAGTTTTTCCTCAAAGTGCGGCTTGCAGGGAGGGGTAAGATTCCGAGACCTCGAAAGCGACAAGAGCGCAGGAATCGCCTCCCAGTCAAACAGCTCGAAGAAGCGATAAAGTCCACCTGATGAGTTGCCATCCTCGAACGTCTCTGCCGATGAGACACCCCACGGCTCCTCTCCGGCCCCGTTAAGAGCGTTAACCAGCCATTCCATTTCCGGACGATAATCCACAGATTCCTCTGAAATAAGAACCTCTCCCCCTCTCGGCATGAGAGAGCGAAAGCCCTCTACCATTCCTGCCGGCCCCCCTAACAGCTTGTGGCCCTCTGCCCCGTAGCGTTTCGAAAGCCATCCCGTGATCCCTATTCCGCCCGGGACTGCGTCTAATTCTGTCAGGGCGAATCCGTTCTCGGTCATCAGCAGATCGGGGCGGATGACCCGGGGTGCCACATCTCGTAAATCCTCAGATCGCTGGACCTTTATCAACCACTCGGGTTTTCCACTATCGAGCAAACCGGCTATCCAACTTGGCAAAGTGCCCTTCACGCTCCGCCGATAGATCCGGTCACATCCCTGTTGAAACATACGCAGTGGATGACCGAGCCGCTCCAATTGAGAAACTTCCGCAGGTGACAGCCTGAGAGGCTCAGGCGAAAAGAGCCAGCCACGGCCTTCGCAAAAGCCTACCGCTCCGGCATCACTCATGAAGTCATCAAGACCCAGCCCCATCGGGGAGCAATCTGACCGAGGACCGGCCTCGACTGCAAACAGGAAAGCCTCTTGGTCTCAGTCCCGTGGGTCGGCACGCACGCTAGCTGAGCTCCCGCAATCCCTCTCTGATTAGGTCCTCAGCAGCCATACCGGGATCCTTTTCCAACACCAATTTTATCGCCTTCCGGGCATCTGCCTGTTTAAAGCCAAGCGCCAGCAGCGCAAGTTCTGCGTCCCGGGACGCAACCCCTGCCTCGGTGCCCTCCCCTTCTACTTGCCAGGTTTCGGCGACTCCCACCTTATCCTTGAGCTCAAGAACAATGCGCTCTGCGGTCTTTTTCCCTAGCCCCTTTATTGCCGCAAGGGCCTTCGTATCCTCATCCACGACGGCCTGCTTGAAGCGCTCGACGGCCATCCCACTAAGAACCGCCATTGCGATCGTCGGCCCTATTCCACTGACCCGATCTACCAGCAGAAGAAAAATGTCCCGCTCTTCCTGACTGGAAAACCCATAGAGAGTAAGGGCGTTTTCACGGACATGGAGGTGAGTCAGGAGGGTGATTTCCTGACCCTGCCTCGGATTGAGGCGGTCGAAGGACGAAATCGCGACAAGAATCTGATAGCCAACCCCGGCGACATCTACCACCAACCGGTTGGGAAGAGCTTCTACCACCTCACCTCGCAAACGTGCGATCATACGCACACCATTAAGGCTCCAAAATATGCCATCCAAGTCAAAACCCGGAGGAAAACAAGACCTTCCAAGACTTATTTCTAATATAAGTGAATAATTTACTTGTAAGGAATTTGAAAAAAATATGAGCTACTTCCTTTTTCGTATCGCATTTTTGCCCATTCGCTGCTAAAATATTTCCGCTATGGCTACCACGAAAAGAACGCGATTTTCACGTCGACTCCCCGATCACGTCACTGACGAATTGGTGAATGTGCTCGGAGATGACGACAAGTTCTTCGGCTTCAACGACCTTTTTGAGCTGGTTTATGACCGGCTGAAGGAGCGTAATGCAGTGAGCGGCGGCGAAGAAATGCTCCGCCTCCGTGCTTACGAAAAGCTGCAAAATCTTGTCACCCGCGGTCTCGTCGAGAAAAGCGGTAAGGAATACAAGGGCCTTGATCGTATCGAGGAGGCCCACAGTGACAACATCGCTGCCCAGCAGCAGCAGCAGGCCTGAGTAGGCTCCATCAGATTGTCAGCTGGACAGGTTCCCGCTAGTAATTCTTCAAAACCTGCGCCAGGCTCTGGCGCAGGTTTATTGTTTCATAATTAGTCCATGCTTCCTGACTATCTTCCAGTCCTGATGCAAACTCTGGTCGCGATCGGGTTTTGTGCTTCCATGCTGATCGCGAGCGTTGCATTCGGTAAACTAGGTCGAAAGATAGGGGTAAAGGACGTCCCCTATGAATGCGGAATGCTCCCGATCGGTGAAGGGGCCCCGCGCTTCAGTGTGAAGTTTTACCTGGTCGCCATGCTTTTCGTCATCTTCGACATCGAGGTCGTCTTTATGTATCCATGGGCAGTCCAATTTAAGGAACTTATCCTTACTAACTCCATGGCTCTGCTGTCCATGGCCTCATTCGTCGCGGTCCTCGCGGTAGCCTACGTTTACGTGCTGAAAAAAGGGGCCCTGGACTGGAAAGAGTAGAGACGCGCGCAAGTAGTCTCTTTCCCATTGTCGCGTATTTTCTTGGAGACCGCGCCCCCGCCGTTCTTTTTCTCTGCCTGGCCTCCTCTACATCTGGGCCCTTCTGCCAAGATCACGCAGCGAGCAACAGCAGCCCAGCCCATATCGCGGAGGTGATTAATACGAGGATACCGATCACCCCCAAGGCCATATCCCTCTTGGTCGCCCGAGGGCGTCGGCTGGAATCCGAATGTGGAAAGACAATTCCGGCGTAAAGCATCCCAGCCAGTAATCCTCCACCATGCGCGAAGTTATCGATAAACTGATAGCCGATAAACCCGACAAGCAACGTTACCCCCAGAGCGCCCAGCAAACGCCGTCTGGAAGACCGGGGAACAAGCCCCCCATGCAG
>Ga0163111_10002204_pt1 | contig 12276 bp, 7 predicted proteins | sample CRUFie1St18metaG_FD_109645 | JGI IMG/M metagenome (GOLD analysis project Ga0163111, IMG submission 109645) | Marine microbial communities from the Costa Rica Dome - CRUD Field 142mm St18 metaG | ecosystem: Environmental > Aquatic > Marine > Oceanic > Photic zone | place: Costa Rica: the Eastern... | reverse complement strand
TTGTTTTCTGTTTCTTCTAAAACCATTTTACGCACAAAGTTAATCACTTTAATGACGTCGTAAAACTCCAATTCATTTTCATCATCTTCGTTACCATCTTTAGTGATGCTATTCGAAGTTGTTTCGTTCTCGGCATTGTTGTTTGTGTTCAAAACGACTCGTCGTAAATCAAATCCAAAATCAGTGGCGGCTCTCGTTAACGCTTCGTGCGCGTTGGCATACACTCTTTTAGAAAATAAACACTTCGTTTTCCGTTGCTCCGAAATCTCCTCTTCGTCTTCCACCCAGTCTCCGAAGTCTCCCTCTTCCTCTTCTAGCGCATCGTCGGTGATGGCTGCATCGCTGCTCATTTTTCTTAGTCCACAAAGGACTAATTGTGTGGGGTGGTGCAAGAGGTGTTTTTTTACTCGTACAGGACTCGAAGCACTTTTTTTTGGCGGCAGTTTTTAGTTAGAGTTTAGCGTCTTCTCTCACTCCCTTTAACAAAAACGACCGCCGACGGCGGCGGCGTGTCTTGTAGAAAGGAAGAGAGAGGAAGAAAGGGCACACTCGAGGAGCGCATAAGACGGAGAGGAGGAACGATACACCGAATCACACTCAACGCTCATGTCGTCTTTACCGACAACGAAGCGCGCGAAAACTGGAGGAAGAGGGAATGCGCACGACACGAATGAAAATGAAAAACTCCTCCCTCACGCGAGAATAAACGTGATCGCACAACTGGTAGATATGGACGGGAACAACGCCGGTCCTCAGCTGGATTTACCGCACGATTGTACCTCGAAACAGTTGGAAGAGTTATTGAACACTTTATTGAATAACACGGAAGAGAAAGGGGAGAAACTCCCGTACGAGTTTTACATAAAAGACGAAACGTTAACGACGGATTTAGGGGACCACTTGGCGAAAGTGAATGCGAGCATGGAACAGGTCTTGAAAATCGTGTACGCCCCTCAGGCACTGTTTCGAGTAAGACCAGTAACCCGGTGTTCATCCGCGATACCAGGTCACGCCGAAGCTATACTATCGGTATCGTTTTCTCCAGACGGGAAGCACTTAGCGAGCGGGTCAGGCGATACCACCGTGCGTCTATGGAACCACGAAAGCGAGGCGCCGAAAACGACGTGTAAAGGACACACGAATTGGGTCTTATGTGTGGCATGGTCGCCAGACGCACAATTATTAGGGAGTGGAGGGATGGATAATATGGTTCGGCTTTGGGACCCAGTCACAGGTGAATCCAGAGGGATTTTGAAAGGCCATAAGAAACACATTGTAGGATTAAGCTGGGAGCCGATGCATGCGTTGAAAACATCAAACGACATTCGGTTCGTTTCCGCCTCTGCGGATGGGTCGGCAAAAGTATGGAACGTGAATAAGAAAATACCTCTGTTCTCACTTTCCGCGCACTCGAGAGCCCTCTCGTCCGTGAAATGGGGCGGGGAAGGCTTGATTTATACGGCGTCGAGAGACACAACGGTGTATGCCTGGGACGCCAAAGACGGGAAAATTGTTCGACAGTTGAAAGGACACGCGCACTGGGTAAACACGCTCGCATTATCGTCAGAATTTGCCTTGAGAACGGGCGCGTTTGATGAAACGGGGAAACGAGAAGGGACGTTCGAAAAAGCGAAAGAACGTGCGCTCGAACGATACAAAAAATTGACTAGAAACAAACCAGAACGTTTAATCAGCGGTTCTGACGATTTTACTATGTTTCTTTGGGAACCTTCGCAATCGAAAACGGCTTTGAAGCGATTGACTGGACACGTACAATTGATTAATCACGTCATGTTCTCCCCAGACGGTAAATATTTTGCCTCGGCGTCGTTTGACAAAGCGGTAAAATTATGGAATGGTGAAACTGGCGATTTCGTGTGTACTTTTCGAGGACATGTTGGCGCGGTGTACCAAATAGCCTGGAGCGCGGATTCGCGCTTCGTGTTATCCGCATCCAAAGACTCGACGTTAAAAGTATGGAGCGTGCGTTTGAAGAAACTCGAGCTCGACTTGCCCGGCCACTCGGATGAGATTTTTGCATGCGATTGGTCGCCGCTAGGAACGAAAGGCGCGAGCGGCGGAAAAGATAAAATGTTAAGGCTATGGAAACATTAGATATGTTAGACGATGCAAAGGAACGCAATCTCAGCAGCAGAATATATCGGCTAATTAATAAAAAGAATAGAACTAGAGAGCTAATTCACCAAATGATCTTTCAGCACGTCTTGTAAATGCGCTCTCGCTCTTTCTGCGGCTTCTTCTTGCAACACTTTGTCTAAATCAGACGAATCCTTGTCGTTCGTTATGAACGCTTTCGCTCGAGCGTGTTGCTCAATCCTCGCTTCTGCGCGAAGTTCTTCGATGTGCTTTTGCTTCGCTTTTCTCCAAATATTTTGGTGCACTTCATCCCATCGATAAAACCCTTTCGGTAAATCTACATCATACACTTGCTTCTCTTCTTCTCCTGGCGCCAACGGTGGTGGCGGTGACGTTTTCAACGCCAACAGATTATTCTTATTAAGCTCGAGCAAAGGACGTTGTTTCAAAACGTGTCCTTCTGTATCTATTCCTAATCCCACTAACTCTGTGGGGTGCATGTACGATTTCAACTCGTCGAAATGCCTAAAATCAGATGAAGGCATAATTCGAATCGGCGTTCCTCGCGTTTTGGGAACTCCGTTCTCGCCGAACCGAAATCTTTTCGGGAGCAAGTCTGCCGGTCTCATTCTCAACACTCCGTTTCCATCTTCACTAGCGACGAAGAAGGAGTTCAATCCCGATGCAAGTAACCAAAAAATGGCGGTCAAAATGGCTAGAGTTGTCAACGGATACTCAGATGCGCCTGATTGCCGATAATAATATTGCAGTCTCGTGTATATGGCGTTGGCAGAACAGTTCCCACTCTCGGAAAACGCTGAGAAGGACGACGATGGTGATGCTTTTTCTCCCTCGTCTCCTAAGTCGTGTGCGTTCTTTTCATTCTCTTCTTTTTTAGTATTGTTTTTATTGCTCTTGTCGCCTTCGCCGTCGTCTATGCCTAATTCCATCATCCGGAACTTTTGTTCCTCTCGATGACTCGCCATTATTATCTTTTCTTGTGACGTTTACGCGCGTACAGAGAGAAAGAAAGAAAGAGCGTGTGATTTTGAACGCGTGTGTAGATTGATTACGCCTTTGCCTTTTTTTTTGGGAAATCCAAAACAAAAAAATAAAAACAAACTCCGGTGGACATGCCTTTACAACGTGAAAAATCGAGTAGTATTACACATTGCATGTGCGATGCAGCTAATGTATCTTTGGCATGTATCCAGAGGGTGCATCGCTATCAACAGACCGATTCACCGCAGGTGAAGCCACCTCTCCGGGAGTTAGAATAGCTCCTTCACCTTCGTCGGTTGTGCCATTAATCTCATTTGTTCGTAACGCCATCGGTATGAAAACAGAACGCGCCGTCGCGAGATCCATGCCAGCAAACTTTTCACACCCCAATGAAGATTGGACGGCGATGTTCACGCCTTTTTTGCACTTTCCTCCAATGCACTTCCCCGCCGATGTTTCGCACGGCCAATTCGAAGGCAAGTCATTCTTCAGACTCTCGGAAATGGCATACGCACCGTTCCTGCGACAGTATTTCCCCGTGCACACTTCGAGAGTAGCGACGGGAATAACGCCTTTGCCTAAAATTAGCGGCGAAAGTAAAGGGCACGCGCCTAATGATGCCAATCCAGCCGGTTCTTCAGCTTCGTTGGCGGGAATCTTCACCTGCTCGGCAATTGCTGCTTGCGAAATAGTCCTTTTGCCTCTCTTCTTCTTTTTCTTCTTTCCTATTCCAAGCGAAAGCATGCTATTCTTCAACGTTTTCACGCTTTTCTTCTTCTTCTTTCCTCCTCCTCCTTTTCCTCCTCCAATGCCGCCCCGAGCGCCTTTTCGGCGCCCTGCTCGCTCACACTCTGAATCTGACGAATCGCTACCACTACTACTGCTACTGCTACTGCTACTACTCGAAGAAGAAGAAGAAGAAGAAGAAGAAGAAGAAGAACTCCCTCCTCTCTTCTTATTCTTCTTCTTCCTATGCTTCTTCTTCGCCTTCATTCCATCGCTCCCTGAGGTGTTTAAGATTAAATTTTCTAGACCTCGCATAGCTTTCTCTCTCGCCTCATCCTGTCTCTTTTTTTTCTTCCCATTACTTTTACTTTCAGCTTTTCGAGCGATCGAGGATAACGCGTCTCGTCGTTTCCTTCTCGACCTGATGACTTTTGCTTCTCCTTCCTCTTCGAACGCGTTCGTAAAGTCTTCGTCGTCCGACACGCACACTTCCCCGTAGTGCACCTCGTGGGAGTTGTCTTTGAAATTTTTACCCCCGAGAATTCCAACTTCATCGTCTTGACTAAACACGACCGTATTAGTGTTGGAGGCAGATCTCGTCGTCGCTTGTGTCTTGGCGTGTCTTCGTCCTCGTCCTCGTCTCGTTCTTTCCGTTCGTCTTCCTTGATGTATTCCAGCTTCCTCATCATCGTCTTCTTCTTCTCGCCCTAGCATCACATCTCGAGGACTTCTTCTTGCAACCCGACAAATGCCAGCTGGACCCGTCCTTCTCGTGGGTAAAATCCTCGAGGAGAAGCGGGGCGACGACGCCCTTTGAGCGCTCGAGAGTATCATCAGAGAGGCCAGAGCCGGGTATCGTTTCTCTATCTCTCTTGAAACGTTTAAGTGTACGTGTTGGTGTTGGCGTTGGCGCGTGTATACCTCGGCCCTTTAAATGAAGGAATCCACTTAAAAGGGCACACGCCATTTTTTGCCAACACTCGACAAAACGATACGACATCATTTTTATCATTTTTATCAAAAAAAAATCTAAAAGACGAAACACAAATGACAAAAACAAAAACAAAAAGACACGATTCAGACACACATCACAAAAGCGCAAGAAGACCACACACGACACGCACACGCACACGCACACGCACACTACATGGGAGAATGAAGAAAACGCAGCTGGACGAGACGGAGAGAAAGAAGTTCAGACCATTGTGCTCGAAAGAACACGCGAAGACGGTCTGGTTAGCGCGGTATTATTGCAAAGAAGATGAAGAAAAACTCGAAAAAATCTCCATGTTGGACTCCTACGACGACGCTAACTTTCTCTTCCACATCCGCACGAAGGAAAACAAAGAGGGCAACCACGAGAAAAAGAAAGCGAAAAAGTTTATCCTGAAGTTTCACAACGGCGTAGATTCGATGGAACCAAACGCACGTTTATTGGACTGTCACGAGTTTGCCATGCGTTGGCTTTCACGATTCAATATATGCACCTCTTCAGTCGTGCACACAAACTCAGGCGCGTCCCGTTTCGATTGGACCGATAGTCATAGTAGTACTAATAATGATCATAATAATAACAACAACAATAATAATATCAACGATAGCATAGAAAAGAAGAACCAAAAAACGCACGCCGTGAAAGTGTTGCGGTACGTTGAGGGTACTTTATTGATAGATGTAGTCAACAGCTTGGTGGAGAAACCAGAGGAACAGAAAGCGTTTTGGTGCAGAGTCGGCGAGTTTGTAGGTATAATTTCTGAGACTTTCCTGCGATGGAATCCAGAAAACCCTTCGATTGAAGAAGAAGCAAAAACGCTTTATTGCACACTCGCAACGCGCGAGTCTTTATGGGACGTGCGGAACTTTGAAGACGTCCGAATGTTTCTGGACGCTTTGAAAAGTAAAGGCGAAGGACTCATCAAGGACAAGAATGCCATTGAGCAAGTTTTCGAGTGGTACGAAGAACACGTCAATAGCATTCGAAACGATACGGCCAAACTTCGACTGAGCGTCATACACAACGATTTGAATGAATCGAACGTCCTCGTCACCGCGAGTGATTGGGAAGAGAGAGTAAATAACGATAGCATCGACGTTCTGAATGATTTCGCGTGCATCGATTTCGGCGATATTTGCATATCGTGGACGGTTATTGAAATTGCAACGGCGATGGCATATTGCGCTTTAGCTACGCCGAATGCTCCCTTAGAAAGTTGCGAAAAAATGCTCGAGGGGGTTGCCATGACATTTACTTTGAACGAACACGAAATCAAGGTTCTCCCAGTATTATTGATGAGCCGAGTGGCCACATCTCTCGTGATGGGACTTTACAGCCACCATTTCAAAGCAGATGATACAGTTAGCGATAATAACGAAGAAAAAGACAAGGAAGAAGAGTTTCAAGATAACACGGCGTATTTGTTGAAATCGCAACAAACTGGTTGGAATATTCTCAAAGCGTTCGTACAAGAGACTCCGGAAAAGTTGGCAACCGCATATGCAGGAATCTTTGGGTACATTTAATTCTTTTCAAAATTTGTTATTTATTTATAAAAAAGAATCGTACGCATCTCTCCATCTAAGCCCCAAGCAGCTTGAGCAGTTCTGCGTCTTCGTTGATTGGATTCTTCGCTTCTAACATGACCAAATCTAATGGCGTTTTTCCGGTGCCATTCTTAGCCGTAATGTCGCTATTCATCTCGAGTAATTTTTGCACCGCGAAAATCTTACCGTATCCGCACGCGTAGTGAAGCGGCGTGTTCTGCTTTTCGTCTCTCGCAGTTAAATCAATAGAGTCCGTACCAACGAGTAAATCGAAAATCTCTTCACCAGCGGTGCCTTTTCCGAACGCAATCGCGTAGTGAAGTGGCGTTCTTTGCGAAGAGTCTCTCGCGTTGACATCTTTGCCAATGGCGAGGAAATCTTCGACAGCCTCGATATCACCGTATCGTGCGGCATCATGTAACGTTTCAACTTCAGGCGGAGGTGCTGGTGCTGCTGGTGGAGGTGCTGCGCCTCCGGGTGGAATAGCATCCGCTGGAATCGCCCCTCCTGCCGCTGCTCGAATGGCTTCTTCGCCGCCGAGTTTATCGTTGAGCTTTTTCAAAAAAGCTTGATCGGTTGAATACTTCATCATCGCCCCGGGACCATTCGTTCGTAAATCGTCGAAGAAGTCTTTAAATTCTGGGTCATCTTTCAATCCTGCGATTCTTTTCTGCATGTCTTCGTTTTGCACCATATTTTGCATCGCTTGCATTTGTTGCTGCACCATCGGGTTGCTCATCATGCCTTGCATTTGCTTCATCTGCTCCTGAATTTTCTTCGCAGTCTCTGGATTCTTCATCGCCTCTTGATACGCCGCTTGCATCTCTTTCATCTTTTCCGGGTCCATTCCTGGCATGTTCGGCATCCCACCCGGGGGGAGCATGTTTACCACCGTTCTTCCCCCTCTTCTTCTGTTGTTGGTGTTATTGCGCAGCGGTGGCGTCCGATTCGGACGACGACCACGAGCAGAAGAAGAAGAAGAAGACGCGTTCACGACGACGCCGACGGACGAAGAAGCGGATAGTAAGAGTGCCTGCATTTTATAACGATCGTTCTGTTGTTGTTGTTTTGTAAAAGCGTGTCTCTGTGTGTCTACACACCAACCAACCACGAGGCTTTTGCACGCGCGTCTTTGAATGAAGAACCCAATTTCTTTTTATTATCCATTCGAGAGTTTTCTCTTCTATCCTCCTTCGTCCTTAGCGCTTAGAAATCAATCGTCCCATTTTTTTTACAGGCGACAGGCTGACAGGGAAAAAGAGAGAGACAAAGAGTTTCTTTTAAAAACTCGCGAAGAATTTGGGAGAATGGAGTTTTTGTACATTTTGAGTGAGGAGAGAAAAAATGAAAAAAATTCTGATATACGAGTGTGATGTAACACGTGATCGTCATCGCAGCACGAACACGCACCATTCTTTTCACACGAAAGAGAGCAACAACGACGACGTCACTGATTTCTCTCACCCGCGCTTCGCGAATAAAGAAAGACACACTGCTGAAAAGAGCGTTTACTTTGACGTTTCCCTCTTCATCATCGTGTTACTCCACTCGTTCGCTCGATCGCTCCGTTTTAAAAACGACAACTTCTGCCATCGTCTTCGCACAAGACAACAAAAACGTCATCGCCACCCCCATTCATCAACAAAGAAGAGGTTTATTAACAACAATAACCAAGCCGATCAACATGTCTTCTGCGTCATCCATGTCGATGAGATCGTCTTTAAATGCTGTCGCGTTGAAGAGGAGAAATGATGTCAATGTTCGCTCCGTGAACTACGCTAAGGCAAGAGCGTCCAGGGCGTCTTCGTCGTCTTCGCCGAACAACAACAACAACAAGCCGATGCAATCGACAACGAGAAAGAGCCTAACTTTGGCTGCCATTGCCGCAGACAAAGCATCATCGGAATCTATGGCGACAATGAATGCGCCGAGCAACTTGCACGGCTTCGAGCTCATCAAAGAAGAGTTTGTTCCGGAATATAACGCGAAAGGGTTCTTATTTAAGCACAAAAAGACGGGAGCTGAGCTGATGTCGCTCTCAAACGACGACGAGAATAAATCTTTCGGAGTAACGTTTCGCACACCGCCTGCAAACTCGACCGGTATTCCGCACATCCTCGAGCACTCGGTACTCTGTGGTAGCAGAAAGTATCCAATCAAAGAACCGTTTGTCGAGTTGATTAAAGGGAGTTTGAACACGTTCTTAAACGCCATGACATACCCAGATCGAACGTGCTATCCAGTTGCTTCGTGCAATCTCGCCGATTTTTACAACCTTGTGGACGTGTATTTAGACGCAGTGTTCCATCCGAAGTGCATCGAGAACGAGAGAACGTTCGAACAAGAAGGTTGGCACTACGAGTTGAACGATAAGGACGAAGACTTGACGTACAAAGGTGTCGTTTTCAACGAAATGAAAGGCGTGTACTCTTCCCCAGACTCCGTTCTCGCACGTGAATGTCAGCAAGCGTTGTTCCCGGAAAATACGTACGGGGTCGATTCTGGCGGCTCTCCAGAAGTTATTCCTGATTTGACTTATTCCGAGTTCAAAGACTTCCACGGGAAATTCTATCACCCATCGAATGCACGCCTCTGGTTCTATGGTGACGACGATGTTGAGAACCGTTTGAAGCTCTTGAGCGGATTTTTAGACGAGTTCGATGCCAAGGAAGTCGATTCTTCTATTGCTTCGCAACCTTTCTTCAAGGAACCGAAACGAATCGTGAAAACGTACGCCTCTGGTGAAGACGAGGAGGCGCAAAAATGTTTTGTCCAAATTAACTGGTTGCTGAACGATAAACCATTCGATCAAGAGACTGCCTTAGCTGTGGGATTCTTGGACAATTTATTGTTAGGCTCATCCGCTTCTCCGTTGAGACTCGCATTAGAGGAATCTGGTTTAGGCGAAGCCATCGTAGGATTCGGGTTGGAAGATGAGTTGAAGCAACCGTCGTTTGCTATTGGAATGAAAGGCGTGGAGGAGGGTGATATTCCGAAGGTTGAAAAATTAATCTATGATACGATGGAAAAAATTGCCACCGAAGGATTCACAGACGATGCAATCGAAGCGTCTATTAACTCTATCGAATTTTTGCTTCGTGAAAACAACACCGGCCGATTCCCAAGAGGATTATCGATGATGTTGCGATCCTTGTCCGCGTGGTTGTACGAGGGTGATCCGTTCGAACCGTTACGTTACGAAGAACCACTGAAACACTTGAAAACGCGCATTTCTTCCTCTGAAGATGTTTTCAGACCGCTCATGCGAAGAATGTTTTTGGAAAACACGCACCGAGTTACAGTCGAATTGAAACCAGACCAAAAACTCGGCGAAATACAGGCCAATGAGGAAAAGATGAAGTTATCTGCCAAGAAAGCTTCATTGTCCCCGGAAGAAATCGAACACGTCGTTGCAGAGACAGCTGCTCTGAAGCTGTTACAAGAAACTCCGGATTTGCCTGAGGCGCTCAAGTGCATACCGGCTTTGTCTTTGTCGGATATCCCAAAAACTGCCAAGGAAATTCCTTGTGACATTGGGTCCATCGGATCCACCGAACTCTTAACCCACGACTTGTTTACCAACGACATCATTTATGCCGAACATCTCCTCGATATGAAGACGATCCCTGAAGACTTGTTGCCGCTTGTTCCTTTATGGACGCGCGCGCTCGGCAGAATGGGAACTTCGAAAAGAAATTTTATCGAATTTGACCAAATCATCAATGCGCAAACCGGCGGTATTTCTGTTTCGCCATTTGTTTCGCCGATTAGAGGGGATCCAAACGCCATCTCTGCATACATGGTTTTCAGAGGTAAAGCGACCTCGGATAAAGTTGGTATCATGCACGATTTGATGACAGAAATGTTATTCGACTCCAAACTTGACGATCAGAAAATCTTCAAGCAGCTCGTCCTTGAAACGCGGTCTGGAATGGAAGGTCGAGTTCAGGGAGCGGGACATTCCATTGCTGCTTCGCGATTGGAAGCGCAGGACTCTGTAGCCGGGTGGGTGAACGAACAAATGGGTGGCTTGGACCAATTAGAGTATTTGCGAAAGTTGACGAAACGCGTGGATGAAGACTGGGATTCCGTTGTGGCTGATTTGGAGACGATAAGAAAGTGCGTGTCATCGCGCAACAACAGCATCACCAACTTGACGGGAGACTCGAAAACGTTAGATTTGTCGCTCGGTAGTGCAGAGAAATTTTTAGGCTCGTTGAACCAAAGTGTGTCCACTTCGTCGACGAATGCGTGGAAGACTATGAATGCCGCTGTAAACGAACTTCTCACTGTTCCAACTACGGTAAACTACGTCGGTAAAGCAGCCAATTTATATAAGAGCGGATACGAATTGAACGGATCCTCCTATGTAATCAACAAATTGCTCGGGACAACGTGGCTTTGGGACCGCGTTCGCGTTTCCGGTGGTGCATATGGTGGATTTTCTGACTTTGACTCCCACTCTGGAATGTTCACGTATTTATCATACAGAGATCCGAACTTATTGAAGACTTTGGATAACTACGACGGTACGGTGGAGTTTTTGCGCAACTTGCACATAGACGATGATGAATTGACAAAGTCCATTATCGGTACGATTGGTGAAATCGATGCATACCAGTTGCCAGACGCTAAAGGATACACCTCTCTCATGCGTCATTTGTTGAAAATTTCTCCGGAGGAACGTCAAGAGCGCCGCGAACAAATCTTAGGGACTACAAACAAGAGTTTCAACGACTTTGCAGGAGCGCTGGAAGCGGTACGCGCACCATCTGCCAAAGTATCCGCGGTCTGCTCCACCGAAGCTGCTGAAAAAGCTAAAAACGAACGCCCGGATTTAGACTTTCAAATTAAGCGCGTTATTTAATGTTACATTTAATGAAGATCCAAAATAGTACCAATCTAATCAAAATTAAAATAGCTATAAAATAACTAAAAATGAATGATATACCGTAGCTCCGTCAAGCTTCTCTATTTCCACAACCTCTTTGAAGTTGCCTTTACACTCATGCTATGCGTAGCGAGAGCCGTAAAGCCTACAACCAACAGACTAATGATCAACAAGCCGTATGAGAATTCCTCATCGAGCGCATCGAACGATTGCGATGGGTGCAAACGGGTATAAAATACATCTACGCCTCGGGCAAAACAAAGCACGGTACTCTCCAGAGCAGTGGGCGCCGTCACCACATCTTTCAAACGGGCTACGACGTTCTTGTTTGTCACCCAAGAAGAGGATGATAGTGGTAAGACTTCCATGTAAGGGATTAATCCCTCGTCGCGATCGAATATAGATGGTTTCGTCGGTCTGCGAGGATCAAGCCAGCGCTTATCCAGCGCAACCACTTGATCCGTATCTGTTCCGAGGAGAACTTGGTGTCCAGTAATTCCACGAGCCGATGATGTGACGCGCATAAACTTCGTTCCCGGTCGAATAAAGTAGGATTGGCCCAACACACGAAGCGGTGGCGGCGTGAAGGATGATAGCACCGTTTCATCATCATCTGTCACTTGGCGCATACCAGCCACCAAAGATGACGAAACATTCTTCTTGGAGCTCGTACTCCTCCCAAACAAAGATTTCAAGACTAACTCGGACACTGCTTTATTTTTGCGAGTTTCTGAATCGTCGTAGACTTCTAACACGCTCAGTGCGTGTCTTTGCGCGTCTGTGTCGTAGTAAGAGTACGTGATCCAGTTTTCACATAACGTGGCAAAAACTGGGCCTTTTGCTTTTGCGTGATATACCCTATAAATAATTCTTCCTGAAACACCCTCAACCAAATGCGCGTGAATACCACGTCCATCGTCCGTCGCGATGAAAAATACGTTCGGATTGATGTATTTGAACATAGTAGAACGATCACCTGGAACTTTCACCCACGCATGAACGGGTTCTGTCTGCGCCGC
>Ga0163111_10002203_pt1 | contig 12278 bp, 16 predicted proteins | sample CRUFie1St18metaG_FD_109645 | JGI IMG/M metagenome (GOLD analysis project Ga0163111, IMG submission 109645) | Marine microbial communities from the Costa Rica Dome - CRUD Field 142mm St18 metaG | ecosystem: Environmental > Aquatic > Marine > Oceanic > Photic zone | place: Costa Rica: the Eastern... | reverse complement strand
TAGCTTGGAAGTCGGAATGCAGCTGGTCGCGCAAATGCCACACGGGCCTTCACCATTCATTATCAAAGAACTGTCAGACGAAACAGTAACTGCAGACTTTAATCACGCATTGGCTGGAAAATCTCTTACATTTTCAGTTGAAATTGTTGAATTGCGTCCAGCAACTGAAGACGAAATTTCGCACGGCCATGTTCATGGTCCCGAAGGAATCCACGACCATTGAGATGGGAGTGTTGATGAAGCCCCTCGCCATGGAGTGTACATGGTCAGTCAACGAAAGGAAGACTGGAAGACTCTAAGTGGCTTGGATTTAGAGAGCGAAACGACTCTTGAATCTCTATCCTCGATTGGCTTTACTGCCGAAGATATTGGTTTTGCTGGGTCACCACCATACACACGGGGAATTCACTCTACAATGTACAGAACAAGGTTGTGGACAATGCGCCAATACGCTGGCTTTTCAAGTGCAAAAGCAACAAATGAACGGTTTAAACTTCTGCTTAATCGTGGACAAAAGGGACTCTCGGTCGCATTCGACTTACCAACTCAACTTGGGTTGGATGCTGATGATGACATGTCTTTGGGTGAAGTCGGAAAGGTCGGAGTTTCAATCTCATCGCTCTCTGACATGCGGGAATTGATGGATGGCATACCACTTGACAAAGTAAGCACCTCAATGACAATCAATGCTCCTGCCATGATCCTCTTGGCGATGTATATTGCTGTTGCAGAAGAACAGGGTGTTTCATCTCACGAAGTTCTTGGAACAATTCAAAACGATATTCTCAAAGAATACATTGCCCGTGGGACCTATGTATTCCCTCCTGCTCAAAGCATGCGACTCATTACAGATATTTTCGAATACTGTGCGAAAAATGTACCAAAATGGAACACTATCTCGATTTCGGGATATCATATACGTGAAGCTGGTTCAACTGCGGTTCAAGAAGTTGCTTTCACATTAGCAAATGCTCTTGCATATGTCGAGGCTGCAATTAAAAAAGGTCTCGAGATTGATAGTTTTGCCCCGCGATTATCGTTTTTCTTTAATTGCCACAATGATTTCTTTGAAGAGGCTGCTAAATTTCGTGCAGCACGCACGCTTTGGTATGAGCTCATTACAGAACGATACTCTCCGAAGAATCCTAAATCCTCAATGTTGCGATTCCATACACAAGTGGCCGGCGTTAGCCTTACTGCTCAACAACCACTCAACAACATTGCAAGAGTCACAATACAAGCACTTGCAGCAGTGTGCGGTGGTACGCAGAGTTTACACACAAACTCATACGATGAAGCTCTCGGATTGCCTACGGAAAAGTCAGCAACTGTCGCTCTTCGAACTCAACAGATTATCGCTGAAGAAAGTGGAGCGGCAGATGTAGTCGATCCTCTTGGCGGTTCTTACCATGTTGAAGCATTGACCAAAAGAATACACGATTTAGCGCTTGAGCAAATTTTGAAAATTGAATCTCTTGGTGGATCCATGAAAGCAATTGAGCAGGGTTGGCAGCAACGTGAGATTCACAACGCAGCATATCAGCACCTCAATGATGTTGAGGCAAACAATCGAAAGATTGTCGGTGTGAATCATGGTCTAATGGATGAAGAAACCAAAACAGAGGCTTTGAAACTGGATCCATCAGTAGGTGACGAACAATGCGAACGACTATCCAAACTGAGAATTTCTAGAGACAGTAGTAGAGTGGAGTCATGTCTAAACAATATTCGAAAGGTTGCTGAAAATGGAGAGAATTTGTTCCCTTACGTTCTCGATGCGGTAAAATCAGATTGTACATTAGGCGAAATAATATCAGCCATGAAAGATGTTTTTGGAACATGGATGGCTCCTAGTGGTTTTTGAGGTGATTAGATGAAATTCGGACCAATTTATGTCGACCACATTGGGATAGCGACACATGATTTAGAGCAAGCAAGTAAGTTTTGGAGATTACTTGGTTTAGACGAAGGTGAAGAAGATGAAGTCGTCGAGGAACAGGGAGTGAAAACACGATTTTTTTCGACAAGTCAAGACAATTCGAATCAACATCCGACACAAATTGAACTACTTGAACCGACCTCGCCGGATACCCCCATCGGTAAATTCCTACAAAAGCGTGGTGTTGGAATACAGCAACTCTGCTTTAGAGTAACGGACTTAGTTGGGCTCATTGAATATCTCATGGAAAATGAAATTCAGATGATAGACGAAAAACCTCGTAAAGGCGCCGGTGGCAAAAAAATTGCTTTTGTTCATCCAAAATCTACGGGTGGAGTCCTAGTGGAATTGACGCAAGCATGATAGTACCCCTACTCGTAATCAATTCGATGCGAACCTGTGTTGACCACCTGATTGCCCTACCGCATTTAGATGGCCCACGCATTCGCCACGAGGCTGACTTTCTGTCGAAGCGTTTAGAATATCTGCGACAGAAACGTAAGATTTCGAACGACGCCTTTCTCGATGCAGGTGCAATACAAGGAGCGTTTTCCATGATTGGAAATCTTGTTGAAATGGGTGTCCCTCAACAGGAGATTTTTTCTCATCTCAAGCAACAACTCTCTCGTGCTTGCAAGCTTGAATTAAAGCACCCTGGCCTCGATGGTGCGATTGAAAGTGGACGCGTTGAGTAGTGATGCTATGAAGGATTCATTGCTAAGTATACGTTCGGTTACAAAAAGTTTTGATGAAGTTGATGCGCTCCAAGGTATTGATTTAGAAATTCGTTCAGGTGAAATTGTTGGACTCGTTGGTAGTAACGGGGCTGGTAAGACTACATTGTTACGATTAATGGCAGGCGTATACAAACCTACCAATGGCTCAGTGGTATTGAGCAACGGACATCCTGTATCGCAAATGCGGCAAGAATTAGGGGTTGTTCCCGAGTCAACAGGTCTTTATTCAAGACTAACAGCATGGGAAAATATACGCTATCACAGTCGAATGCATGGAATTGAAGATTCTGTTGCATGGGCGCGAACAGAAAGATTTGCTGAGCACCTTGATATGAAAGAGAACCTCGGCCGTCATACGAAGGGATTTTCAAGAGGAATGAAACAAAAGACGGCCCTCTTACGAGCTCTAGCACATGGGCCGAGTATTTTGTTGTTGGACGAACCAACTGCAGGCCTGGACATTACCAGTGCTCGTACCGTGCGCGCATTGGTAGGGCAGTTGCGTGATGAGGGAGGTACTGTAATTTATTCCACACATCATCTTGCAGAAGCTCAACAAGTATGCGATCGAATTGTCATAATACACAATGGACTTATTCGCGCAGATGGTTCACCCGATGAATTGTTGGAAAAAACGGGTACTGAATCCCTCGAAGAAGCCTATGTGTCATTGACATTAGAGCAAGCCCGTGTGCGTCACGAGGATACTGAAAAGGAGGGTGTACTAAGCACATGGTGGAGAAAGTTGTTCACTCCAAACACTCCAAAATCTACTTTCGGAGGTAGTGAAGATGAATGAAAAAAGCTTTCATCGAGTGAAATCAATTGCTCAAAAAGAAATTATTGAATTTGCACGAGATTGGAGGACAATAATGGCAATTATCGTCATCCCCCTACTTATGTTCCCATTACTGTTTATCTTGTTTCCAATTTTACTTGAATCCGAAGCTGCAGAATTGGATGCTCTTGAACTCGATATAACTGTTCAAAGTAATGATTTTCCAGTTGAACTTGCCCAGAATCTCTCCAACAACGGTATGAATTTGACGTTTGAATCATTACCGGACATAGAATTTCTTTCAGACCCGGGGAGTGAAATCGAAAGAGTTCGCAATGGTTCACTCGATGCACTCTTACGATTCGATTCAAACAATGAAACTTGGTCGTATGGAATTCTGCACCTCTCAACATCGGAACGGTCAAATGAAGCGAGATACCGATTACTGACTACCCTTTCTGAATGGGAGGATGCAGAAGTTCGTGAACGTATTGCTGCAGGAGGTTTGGATGTCAATTCCACACTAGACCCGCTACGTTGGGATGGCGATGTAGCACAAGGCGATGTTGCAACATCCGGCGAGCAAGCAGGCATGGTCTTGTCGTTGTTTATACCGCTGGTATTGGCAATTTGGACATATTCGAGTGCAATTCAACCCTCTATCGACATGACTGCTGGCGAACGTGAACGCGGAACATTAGAGGCACTGCTCTGCTTACCGTGCACGAGAATGGAACTGCTTCTCGGAAAATGGCTTGCTGTGGCAGCAATTACAGGCACTGGTGTTGTTTTGCAAATTTGTGGTTTATTGTTTGCAATAGGTTATCTTGCGTCCTCAAGCTTCATTGGCATTCCATCTCTTTCTGCACTTTCAATAGGTCTCATTATTGTCTCAATCCTTTTGTTCGCCGTTATGGTTGTAGCGTTTGAACTTGCACTCGCCATGCGCTCACACAGTGTAAAAGAGGCAGGTTCAATCCTAGCTCCTGCTTTGATGTTGATTTTATTCCCTGCATTGTTCACGCAAGTCATCAACCTTGACGGAATCGAGGGGTACTGGTTTGCAATTCCGGTTGTCAATGTGTTACTTGCTCTTCGAGAATTGCTGATGGATAGAGTCATCGTTGAGCATGTGCTTATTTGGCTTCTTTCATCAATGGTTTACGCAAGCCTAGCAGCCTATTATGCGTCCAAACAATTCAGCAGAGAAGATATCGTAACATCTCTTTCATGAACGATCTCTAAAGTGAATCAATGCATCGCGAACAATATCGATAATGGCATCTATCTCTGCAGATGACAAATTGAAGTGCGGAGTGAACCGAAGAGCGTTACTTCCACCATGAATCACTCCTAGGCCGTTTTTCCTGCACCATGTTTCAACAGCATCAAATCCAATCACAGGATACTTGCTTGGTTCCAATTCGGCACTGAGAAGTAGTCCAGTGCCCTGGACTTGTGTAATGATTCCAGGTAATTCATCAGCTAAATCTTCCAACTTCGATACAAATTCATCTCCGCGTTCACGAATATTTTTGCGCAATTCAGGAGTGATGAGGTCAAGTACTGCGCAAGCAGTTTCCAAAGCCCGAGGGTTGGTAGTCATCGTATTGCCGTAAATTCCTACGACATAATTCTCAGCCGCACGGTCGTTCAATCCTAAAACAGAAAGGGGATATTGTCCAGCATTCAGTGCTTTGGACCATGTTTCAAGATCTGGACATTCGGCGTCTTGGAATCCTTCATAGTCGATTATCGAGAGGCAACCCTGTCCACGAATCCCAGCCTGAATAGAATCAACTAGGAGCATTGACCCATGTTCAAGAGTGAGTCTACGAGCAGCATCATAAAATGTACGTTCGACACATGCACCTGGATTGCCCTCACCTTGGACCGGTTCAATTGCCATCAGTTCGATGAATACATTATCGGCTTCAGCATCTGCAAAGGCTTTCTCAAGTGCATCAACATCATTGGCAGGGACGAGAATCAAATTGTCTCGGTCTCGAAATGTAGCAAGATTTTTGTCGTACGAATTTTTACAAGAATGCGATATTTGTGCAGGACGGTCTGTGCGGCCATGGAATGCTTTCTCAACAGCCATCAACTTGATTGTCTTGCCCTCATGAGGGCCACCTGGGCCTGTCATTTTCCTTGCATTAACATCAGCGATACGAAGACTTACAGTAACAGATTCTGAACCGCTGTTCATACAAATAAATCGTGTAAAAGGACAAGAGCCTCGTGAATAACCGAGTTCAGTTTTCAAACGGTCAGCGAGTCTTTTGTGACTGTAAGATGGTGTCATAACATTCGCCATGACCCAATTCTGTGACATGGCATGAATGACTTCACTTGGGCCGTGACCACTTCCTAGCATCCCATACCCGCCATTATCATGCAAAACAGCTCCATGCGCTGTTATAATCCAAGGTCCACGTGCTGCCAAAGCAACGTATGGATTGACGGTTGCAGGAGCATAAAAATTTATGAAATCAGATTGCAATATTGGTGAAAGTTCAGATTCGGGCAAAGACATGATATCATGCCCAAATTCTTCTGACAGTTCTTGACGACGAACAAGAGCTTCACCAATTGCTGTGGCGAGAGTAGAATCAATGGAAAGGAAATGCCGAATGACATCATCCTTCATACCTACAGTGTCGCGATGGGCAGAGAGTTCACGAAGAGATATAAGTTGAGCAAAAGCAACATCGGCATTCTCAGTCATCAAAATATCCTCATCGAAGGGGTTCTTTGAACATTCGCCTAAAGTACGACGAGTAATCGACATTAACTGCACCCAAATAATAGTACAGTATTCTTATACGAATATTTATACCTGCGAGTATATAGCGATGAATTGTGCCTAAGATTTCACTTGATATGCCGGCTGAACTAGTATCGGACCTGAGAAAACATGTTGGTGATGAACATAAGTTTGTCAGTCTTGCAGATGCTGTAAGGACTGCATGCAGAAAACTGCTCGACCAGTTGGATGAAATTGATGCGCGACATGGAAGATAGGTGAGAGAATGGTAAGTAAAAATGAAGCAGAGATGGCAGTAAAAACATTACTTGAATATCTTGAGGGCGATGCGACTCGAGAAGGTTTACTCAAAACCCCATCTCGAGTGATAGATTCATGGGAAGAGATTTTTTCTGGTTACTCTGCAGATCCCAAGGAACTCCTACAGTCGACATTTAACGGCGAAGGATACGACGGCATTGTCTTGCTTAGAGATATCGAATTCCATTCGACATGCGAACATCATTTGCAACCGTTCAGTGGTCGAGCTCACATCGCATACATTCCCGTTGATAGAATTGTAGGAATTAGTAAACTCGCACGAATAGTAGATGCGCATGCACACCGTTTGCAAAATCAAGAAAGAATTACCAAAGGTATAGCAGACGACTTGGAAGAACACCTACAACCCCTAGGTTCGGCAGTTATTCTTGAAGCATCGCACGGATGTATGCGGTGCAGAGGGGTGCGAAAGCAAAACTCTGTAATGACGACTTCAGCAATGCGCGGAGTGTTTTTTGACAAACCAGAGCCTCGTCAAGAACTCATGCAACTCATACAGTCTCGACCTTTGTGAGGTGTAAAGTTGAATTCTGAACAATGCTTAATCGCAGGAACTCAGCCGGTGGATTCGGCTACTGATTTGGCTTTCGAATACAAAATTGTTGAGATTTTTCACTCTGTTCAAGGAGAAGGAGTGCACACTGGAATTCCGCATGTATTTATTCGATTCGGAAAGTGCAATCTAAAATGTGAATGGTGCGACACCGATTTTGAAACATATCAAACGATGACGAGCATTGATATTCTCGGTGAGGTTTTGAAGTATCCAACCAAAAGAGTCATTTTTACTGGTGGAGAGCCGTTGTTGAACGATTTATGGCCTCTACATCGGTTGTTGAAAGCCCGAGGATATCATCTCTCGTGTGAATCAAATGGGACAATAGAAATCCCGGAAGGGCTCATCGACTGGATCTGTATTTCTCCTAAAGACCAGATGTATCCCAATGTAAAGGTACGCCAAAGAACAGGTGACGAACTTAAATGCGTCTATGTGGGGCAGGATTTGAGTCTTTATGATGACTTATTAGATGGATTTGAACACCATTTTCTTCAACCATGTTATTTCGAAAATGAATCAGTAGAATGGAACGGGAAAAATTTTGCACTTACCGAGGATATTGTGAAGAAATCGCCGCCATGGAGACTCAGTCTTCAGACACACAAGTGGATGGGGGTGGACTGAATTGGCTCGTGCTGTAATGGCCCTATCCGGTGGAATGGATTCCACAAGTCTACTTCTGCGACTTCTTGCTGACGGATTCACAGTTGATTGCTTATCGTACAATTACGGGCAAAAGCATAGTGTTGAACTTGAGAGGGCTCAAATGAATATTCAATATCTCGCAGAAAATGGGTTCATTGTCGAACACAAGATCATCGATCTTTCAGGTGCAATGGCGGCATTTGATAGTTCATTGATAGACGACGGTGCATCTGTTCCAGAGGGGCATTATGAGGCACAACAAATGAAATCAACAGTCGTTCCGAATCGTAATGCAATATTTTCATCGATTCTGTACGGTTACGCGTTGTCGATTTCATCGAAAGAAGATTGTAATGTTGAAATTGCGTTAGGTGTCCATTCCGGAGATCATGAAATCTATCCAGATTGCCGCCCTGAATTTTACAACGCCCTTGAGCATGCCTTCGCTATTGGTAATTGGGATAGTGAAAAAATCAAGTTCACATTGCCTTATCTCGATGGTGATAAGACCTCTATACTTCTTGATGCTCAAGAGGCTATTGCGCAGATGAATCTTGATTTTGATACTCTGTATCGTAACACGATTACATCATATAATCCGGATGAAGATGGAAGAAGTTCTGGTAAAAGTGGCGCTGATATTGAAAGAATACTTGCATTCAATTCTATTGGAAGAAAAGATCCTGTTGAATATCAAGAATCTTGGGATGATGTTCTTCAACATGCAATTCAGACCGAGCGAAAGCACAGAGAAGATGAATACAAGCAACGCCTTACTGAAGAGCAATACTACGTGACGCGCCAAAGTGGAACCGAACGAGCATTCACAGGATTATACTGGGATGAGAAAAGAGATGGAGATTATTTTTGCATTTGTTGCGGACACTTGCTGTTTACCGCAGAAATGAAATACGATTCTGGTTGCGGGTGGCCTTCTTTCCACACCGAACATCCCGAAGCTGGGATTACGCGCATAGACGATTTTTCACACGGCATGCGAAGGATTGAGGTCCGATGCTCGAAGTGTGATGCTCACTTAGGCCATGTGTTTAACGACGGGCCTCGCCAGCATGGCGGGGAAAGGTACTGCATTAATTCTGCATCTCTTGATTTTGAGGAGGATGAACAATGACAACACGAATACGTAGATATGTTGAAACGGACACCGGGCATAGAGTTCCGAATCACAAAAGTAAATGTCGACACATGCATGGTCACCGCTACAGGTTTGAAGCAGAAATTGAAGGCGATGTTGTTGAGGCCTCTGGTGTTAGCGAAGAGGGGATGTTGATGGATTTCTCTGATGTTAGTTCGATATTGATGACGCATGTACATGACGTCATCGACCATGCCTTTGTGGTCTATGAAGGTGATATGCTAGCTCGAAGTGCTTGCGAATCGATGGGTGAAGGACACAGGACTGTCGTGGTACCTTTCATCCCGACTGCAGAAAATCTTGCCAAATGGGCTTTTGAGCAAGTTGAACCTCATATCAAAACCTCATACGGAAATAAACTCCGCCTAGTGGCGATGCATGTTCGCGAAACTCCCAAAAGCACAGCATCTTGGTATCCGAGTCATTCTTCTTCCTGAGGTGTAATTTTTCTACGCCGTTCGCGGCGCCATGCCTCATTTCCTGCAACATATTGCAATGCTGTAGTAGCATCGAGAATTCCACCTATGAGGCGTGTGGCTTCGTCTTCAGTGGGAGTGGAACGCATTACACTGCGTCGAAGACTTTGAGAAAAACTCTCTCTTCTTTCTTGATTACCGGGCAATGACTCACCATATTCCTTGATTCCTTGATTGAGTATCTTGTGAAGAGTTGGGTTTAAACTTCGTTCCAGAGGAACAATATTCGGAATACCTGGATCGTGACCTTGGGATGAGATGACCGATGTACGATGCAACTCGTATACACAGGCATTAACTGCATGTGAGAGGTTTGCAATCGGATAACCCTCCCATGTTGGCAATGTGACCAAATAATCACATTTTGCTAATTCATCTGCTGAGAGGCCCATACCCTCTTCACCGAAAATTAATGCAATTGAATCTGTAAATGTTTGGAGATATTGAGATAACTCCCATGGATACGAAAAATGTCGAAACGATGTCTTTGAACCTACCTCTCTCTTCCCAGAGGTTCCAACCAGTAGAGAACAATCACTTGTAGCCTCTTCAATTGTATCAAATACAACACATTCATCGAGAATTCTTCCCGCATGTTTCGCCCGGTTTCGAGCATCAACATCATCGGGCGAACACACTGGAGACACCAATCGTAAGGATGTAAAACCGTAATTCAACATCGTTCTGCAGACAGCACCAAGGTTTCCTGGATGAGTGGCACCAACCAAAACGATATGAAGAGAATATGTTCGCTTTGGAAGAGGTAATTTCTGTCGGTCACCCATTTACTCCTCCTCCATTTGTTGAATGTTGGCAGTGGTAAATTCGAGAATCCAATTTGGGTTACAAGGCTGATACATAAAAAACAGGAAACCCCCGTCTTCTCGATCTTTCATTACAAGAGAACGTTTACGTATGCCGTGTTTGTTTCGAAGATGGAGAATCAAGGATTCAAGAACTTCTCTTTCAGAGTGATGCACCGAAACAGGAGTGCGGTCCCAATCGACACGCACTGTCACGTTATCGCCTCATTCAATCGACTCGACGTTGCCGGTAACGAGTGACATACCCTGCAATCCAATTACGAAGTTTCTTTGACTCAACATCGGTGAGTTGCTGTACCATCTTCTTGTTGTGTTCAAAATCATCAGTGAATTTTTCACCGTGGTCTTCGACAAGATGTATGGCGCGAATTTTAATAAAACTAGGTCGAATATTTCCCATATTTTTCACTCCTCAAATAATTTTACTTCGATTGGAATATCTGGTTCATCGTGACGAGTAACCTGTAGACGAATCTTTCGTGGAGGGTTTTCAATACCTCTTGACCAAATTTTTTCATTGACACTTGGATCAATCCATACTTCCTCATCTTCGCTAACCTTTAGATGATGGATGACATGTTCCCGAATGATTTGGATAGCACGTGGTGCTCTCTTGTAGCGGGTTATTCCCCAAGCTTTGCGGAGTGGGACGGTTAATTCTGATTCATTTGCACGTACCATGATATCACCTCAGCGTTGGAGCTTGCTACGGCGCCAGTGGTGTCGCTTCGGGTGCGACACAGTGTTTCGGTCGGTCTTTAGCATGACCCATACTGGGACACGGCGGTTCTGCTTCCCCACTTTCATGAGGCGTATTTTTTTTGCTGCTGGTTTATTTCTTGACATGTTCGAGCACCTTTTCAGATTCTTCGGATGGACGCACTACGGCGGCTCTTGGATTGTGATGCAAGCAAGGCTTTCAACTGATCATCAGACATGATATGTGGGATTTTGCCTTGGTTGTGGAGTTGGACAATAGTTCGCTTAATTTGTTCAGCGCGTTCAGGGGTTGCCAATTCAATCGTTTTAAGACGTGAACGGGCATCTGGAGAGAGCATTCTTTTCATAGCAGCATCAAGGCCTTGAGAGATTTTTTGAGCCTGGTGTGCTTTGATTTCAGCATCTGCCTGTTGAACAGCTTGCTGTTCAAGTTGCTTTTGTAGAGCTGCTCTGCGTTGTTCACGGAGTAGGTTCAACTCATCGTCTTGAGTGGATACCATACTTGTCACCTCGCTCACTTCCTTCAGTACTTTGAAAGACCCGGATATTGTTCTTCAGCAATTGCACGGCATTCGTGTGCCACTGAATCGATAAGTTTGTGTCCTGCTGCAGTAATTTGGCGACCCTTGAAAAGTTGAAGTGAATCACCATTTTCATCTTCGACAACTCGTCCTGGGACCTTCTCAACAAGTCCAGAAGATTCAAGCTGCTGCAAAGAGGTTCGAATAATATGGCGAGATGCTACACCTGGAGTGTTCGGCCCTGCTCCGTTGTCTTTACGCCCTCCGAATGCTTGAGCAAGATGAGTCACTCCTATTGGGCCTTCACGAGCAACCTTACGAAGAATTGCTGCAGAGCGAATAAACCACCAGTTGGTCTGAGTAGGCGGACGTTCGCGGTCAGCACCTGTTTTGACGAATTCAGCCCATTCAGGGGTTGATACACTGCCCGATTCTTCAAGTCGCGCAGCAAGAGCTGGGTTAAGGATTTCAGCGGGTATATCGTAAAGAGTCGTCATGACAAGACACCGAGCAATTTGCCGACCGAACTCCCCTATATGAAGAGAACGGGTACAGCAGACTTCGTGAAACTCTCAATTATCTCTCAGTTAAACGAAAAAAGTTGAGAACAAGGGTTCAAGTTAGGGGGGTTCTTCGGGTGTACAATGAAGAAGGCTCTGGCTCAGAACCCTAACCTTTTACGAACGCTGCTCGGGCTTTCAGTGACCTTAATTGTGTTGTTATCGTATGCAGTCTATGGAGCCACTGTTTCACCTTCATACTACATTTACGATACAGAAACGAACCAGACAAATCACGAGATTATCGAACCTACACGGATATATCAAGAATC
>Ga0163111_10002200_pt1 | contig 12281 bp, 13 predicted proteins | sample CRUFie1St18metaG_FD_109645 | JGI IMG/M metagenome (GOLD analysis project Ga0163111, IMG submission 109645) | Marine microbial communities from the Costa Rica Dome - CRUD Field 142mm St18 metaG | ecosystem: Environmental > Aquatic > Marine > Oceanic > Photic zone | place: Costa Rica: the Eastern... | reverse complement strand
AATCCTTCACTTTTCTGTAAAATACAAATTAAACCTATTAAAAATAATATTATTTTTATATTTTTTTTTATATTATAACATGGATGAAATATGATTATTCCTAGAAAGAATATTAAAACTAATCTATTCATATATATATATATATATATATATATATATTAAAATATTTAAAATAATGCTATTATCGTTTATAAAAGTACTTCCGTGAGCCTTACCCCTAAGCTAAACACTTTTTAAAATTTAGTCGAGCCCGCCATCTCCATGCAATCCTCCACCTTCAGCTCCTCTACCTTCAGCCCTTAGACCTTTTTTAAAGTAAATATGTGGAAAAAACCTTGGTGTATTTATATCGTGCCCTGTCGAAGAAAAAATCAGCGTTGAATCTCCTTTTTTAATATCGACTGGTTGTGCACTAGCAGAATTTAATACAGTTCTTCCGACACTATTTTGTATTAAAGCATAATTATTACCCATATCTGTTATATCTTTATGACAAAATGTTGCCCAACGGCTATCTAATTTATTATTATATTTATACTTTCCAATATAAGCACTTCCAAATTCACCATAATCAGTCGCAATAATAGTTTTTCCTTTTATATCACCGTCTTTTATTGTAACTGCTTTTGTCTCGTCATCATTAGTTAATATATTAACATATTTATCTTTTTTGGCATTTAAATTAAGAGTACCATCATTTTTTTGCGATAATGCGTAATTATTTCCATCTTGTGGTAAATCTTTGTGTTGAACAGCTATCCAGTTGCTCCCAGTAGTTTTTTTATAAGGTCCAATATAAGCATTACCAAATTCACCATAATCACCCGCTTTTATATAACCACTTGCTTCTAAATTATTAACTTTTAAAACACCTGTAGACGAATTATATAAACTCGCCATATTTTGCAATGCTTCCGCATCTATATTACCGAATCCTTCACTTTTCTGTAAAATACAAATTAAGCCTATTAAAAATAATATTATTTTTATATTTTTTTTTATATTATAACATGGATGAAATATGATTATTCCAAGAAAGAATATTAAAACCAATCTATTCATATATATATATATATATATATATAAATAAATTTATTGATATAAAGATTTATTAAACAAATATTAATAAAATATGAGTATATTTAATAATTCTAATCCTTGTAAAACAAGAACTGCTATAGCAATAGCTGGTAGTGTAGACTCTGGAAAATCTACATTTATTGGAGTTACTACAAAAAATATATTAGATAACGGTAATGGACTTGCTAGACAAAAAGTAGCAGTTCATCCTCATGAAATTAATTCAGGACAAACTTCTGATATCTCAACAAGAATATTAGATAGTAAAAATGGAAATGGGATAACTTTTATTGATCTATGTGGTCATGAAAAATATTTGAAAACTACTGCTAGAGGTATTGCAGGATATTTTCCTGATTATGGATGTATTGTAGTTTCCCCACAAAGAGGAGTTTTACCAATGACAATACAGCATTATAAAATGTTAATATCACATAATATTCCAATTTTTATTATTATAACACGGATTGATAATTCTATGGAAAAATCGTATCAAGATTTAATTACTAGTTTAAAAAAAATGTGTACAAAATTAGGAGGACAAAAAATAGATCTTATTAATACGTATTCAGATTATCAGAAATATAAAAATATGAAAAATGATTTTATAGATAATACTAATTCCAAAAAAAATCAAGATATGGATAATATAAAAATTAATATTGAGAAAAATAAACAGGGAAAACAAATTGTTGTACCAGTTATTTGTATTTCAAACGTAGATGGGTATTATTTAGATGTAATGAAAAATGTAATTAATGATTTAAAACCAAGAAACTTGTGGGAACAAACGAATGAAAATAATAGAATAATAAAAGTATTTCAAAATAGATTAGGATTAAAAAATTTAAATCTAAAAGAAGATTTTGATGGTAGTTTATTTTATGTAGACAATGCTTTTAATCCTGTTGGTGTTGGATTTGTTGTATCAGGAATATTAAGAGGAAATAAAATAAAGAATGATGATACACTATATTTAGGTCCATTCGGAAAAGAATTTATTACAGTTAAAATAAAAACTATTCATAATAATAATAGACAATTTATAAATAATTTAGAAGAACACGATAGAGGATGTTTGGCACTAAATATTAAAAATAAAAAGACTTTTAATTTAAAGAAAAAATTTTTAAAAAGAGGGGTAGTTCTCGTATCAGAAAAACTTAAAAAGTTCATATGTTATAAATTTAAAGCAGCAATTTATGTATTTACAGACAAGTCAATATCAATAAAACCAGGATATTCTCCTGTTATACACTTGGGAAACATAGAACAAACTGTTCGTGTTCTAAAAGATGAAACATTTGAAGAAGCATCTTTTGATAATACTCATACAAAAGTTTCAAAAAAAATTCTTGGACCAGGGTCAATAGATACAATGTGGTTTAAATTTAAAGCACAACCTGAATTTGTTGAGAAAGGTAGTTTATTTACATTTAGAAGTGGTAATATACATGGTGTTGGATGGATTATAGATTCTTTACCTGTTGAAAAAGATCCAAATGCATTACCAGACAGAGTAAAGAAACGTTATTCTAAGAAATAGATTTATATATTCTTAATGAAGAAAAGTTACTTAATTAACTATCAACAAAAACTTCTACATGCGCTTCTCCTCCAATTGCTAAATTATCCGTATGGTCATCGTGGTTACAATTACTATTTTTTAGTTTTATTGGACCAGATGACCTGGAACACGTACCTGATAAAGTTAAATATTTAGCGTGAATATCCCCAGATCCCCCATTATCATTAGTACTAACTTTAACAATTTGCCCTGTTTTGGAGTTTATTATAGTTTGACCTTCGGAATTTTGCTGTAATGCATAATCTCCTGCACCCTCTTTATTATCTTTATGAGAAAAAGTTGCCCAGGTTGAATCTGTTGTTTTAAATTTTCCTATATATGCATTACCAAATTCACCATAACCAGTTGCGGTAATATTTCCTGTTGCGGTAACATTACCATCTTTTAGTGTAACTTCTTTTACCCCATTATCATTAGTTCTAATTTGAACAGGTTGATTCGTTACAGAGTTTACTACAGTTCTACCTAAGGCATTTTGCTGTAATGCAAAATCTCCGCCACCCTCTTTATGATCTTTATGAGAAAAAGTTGCCCATTTAGAGTCTGTTGTTTTCCATTTTCCTATATATGCATTACCAAATTCACCATAACCTGCTGCGGTAATATTACCACTCGCTTCAATATTATTAACTTTTAAAATACCTGTAGAAGAGTTATATAAACTTGCCATATTTTGCAATGCTTCGGCATCTATATTCCCAAATCCTTCATTATTTTTTAAAAATAAAATAAGTAATAGTAAATATATAATTATTTTTTTCTTTATATTTAATTGATGAATTGGAACAAAAATTAATATTCCTAAAATTACAAATATATTTAAGTTCATTTATATATATATATATATATATATAAAAATTGAAAATAAATTATTTAATATTTGTAATAATAAAAATAAATATACGTGATAAATGACTATTTTAGTCACAACACGATTTGTTCCTATTAAGGATCATAGAAAAGGAGTATATCATGATAAATGTGATAAAAAGACAACAGTTAAAGAATTTATGAAACAATATTTTGATATAGATAATTATTTTTATGATCCTTGTGAATGTTGTAAAGGTAAAAAATTAAAATATATTACTGAAGATAATGAAAGAATATATGATGAATTCTTAATAAAAGATTGGGCAAAAGATAATAAATTAACAATATATATGATATGTGAAAAGTATGAAAGTATTAAAATAAATATACATATAAAATATAATTCAAAAAATTACAATATTCCACTTATTTATACAAAAGATAATTATTTAGATAATTTCTATGTTGATTATTTAAAATACAAAATTATAGATTTAATACAAATTAAAAAGCATGAATTATTTTGTATAAAAGACTTTGGAAAACATTCATATTATCCGACAAATAATACACATTTATCAGAACTAGTTGATGAAAAAAATATTATAAATTTAGAATGTATATTTGTGAGTATAGGTAAAATTCCAAAAAAAAAATTACCAAATACTTTAAATTCAAAAGAATTAATAGATTTTTGTAAATCACAAGAAAAATTACTTCATAAACAACCTACATATATACCTGTAAAAAGTCCAACAAAATATTATAAAAAAAAAGAAATTGATCCTATTAAGGAATTGCAAAATGAATTTACTTCTTTTGAATTATTAATTGATGCTTTTAAGGAACAAATTAAAATAGGTAAACTAAAATATTTCAAAATAAAAATTAAAAATTGATATTATTTTTTTAGGAATTTAAATATTTTAAATATATAACTATATATTTAATGTAATGCATTATACAAATGAACAATTATTATATATAAATTATGATGGTTCAGAACATACTAAATTATTGGCATGTGCTGGATCAGGAAAAACAAGATGTATAATATCAAGAATGAATAATTTAATAAAAAAAAAAATTTATAAACCATCTCAATTATTAATGTTAACTTTTTCACGATTCACAAGAGATGATTTTATAAAAAAAATTAATCAAGAAAAAGATAGTCAAATTGATTTATCCTCAATAAAAACTATTGATAGTTTTGCAAAATATTTAATTGATGAAGACAATAAAGTAGATGTATCATTATTATCATTTAAATTTATGAAATATTTACAAGATTCACCTCTTGAAGAATTAATTAAAAATGAAAAATTATCAAAAATAAAAATTATATTTGTTGATGAATCTCAAGATTTAAATGAAATACAATATAATATTTTTACAAGTTTGAAAAATAAATTAAAGATTAATATTAATTTAATTGGGGATCCAAATCAAAATATATTTCAATTTAGAAAATCAAGTGAAAAATATTTATCTAATTTTAATTCAAAAGTATTTAAATTAACTCATAATTTTAGATCCAAAAAACCAATAATAGAATTTTCAAAGTATTTGAGACCATTTACAGATTTAGATATTGTATGTACACAGGGTGATAATAATAAATTACCAATTATGACAATGACTAAAACTGATTTTTATTTTGCAACTAATTTAATAGAATTTATAAATTTGTATAAAAATAATTTAGGAGCAGATTTATCAGAAATTGCTATTTTAGCACCTACTAGAGGACGAATGACAGGGTCTGGTAAATCATATGGATTATGTTTAATAAGTAATATATTGTATAAAAATAAAATAAAATTTAAACAATTTTATGAAGAATCCAATGAAGAATTTGGTGGAAATATACAATATAAACCTAAAAAAGGATATATAAATGTTTTAACTTATATGGGTTCAAAAGGACTTGAATGGAAATATGTTATTGTAGTCGATGCTGATACTTGTTTAATTAATAAAAGATATTTTGATGAACAAAAAAATTTAAATGATAGGTACTTATTATATGTTGCATGTTCTCGAGCAATAGATCATATGATAATATTTTCTAAATATGATGATAAACATTCAAAAACAAATATATGGTTTAAATTAATACCAGAAGAAAATTATATAGTTGCTGACACTATTAAAGATAAATTTAAATTTAAAGAATTAGAATATTTTAATTATGGAACAAGTGAATATAGAATAACAAAAATAATAGATCAATTTGATGAATATACTTTAGATAATCTATCAAAATTAATAAATTATGAAAATAAAAATATAATTAAAAAAAAAATTATATTTAAAAAAAAATATAAACATTTAGATAACAGTGTGGCTACATTTTTAGGAAAATATGTAGAATTATATTTTAATTCTCTATATAGAATAAAATTTAATTTGGAAAAGAAACCTTTTACTGATCTGGAAAATATTATTGATTCTATTATTGATAAAAGATATATAATTTCAAATGTTCCTAATTATATTTCGGATTGGTTTTATAATAATAAAAATTATTTGACATGGAATAATTTTGATAATGATGATTCGATTGATGATAAAATTAAAAATATAGTTAATAGACGTTTTGAAAGAACTAAAGAATTAAATGAGTATACTATTATTAATGATGATTATTACTTAGAATATATATTAACAAAACAATTATGGATAAGATCAGTTTATGAAAAATATATGGATTGTGAAGATTCTGAAAAATTAAAAAAATATGTTTTTGATATTCTTATAATCTTACACTCAATTGAAACACAACATTATTTCCATATACAAAACAAAGGAAAAAAATTTACAAAAATTCTAAATTTATATAATGAATTATTTGATGAAATTAAAGACTTTGTTAATAAAATTCCTTTTGAATTAAAAGATCATAATATACCAATATGTGGATCTAATATAGAAATTAATGAAAATAAATTAAAACTACGAGGTGAAATAGATATACTTGATACAAAAAATAATATTTGGGAAATAAAATGCACAGGGGATTTAACTTTAAAGCATTTTTTACAAGTATTAATGTATAATATAATCTATCATGATTTATTAAATAAATATATAGATAAAAAAATAATAATAAAATTAAATTTTATAAATTTATTAGTAGGTGAAATTAGTAAATATAAAATAAAATTATCTAAAAAAAAAATAATAAAAATTTTAAATATTTTTTTACAAAAATAAATATTAATTAATTAATTCTGACAAATTAATTGTTGTTGGAATTCTCATTGAGCAACATATACTATCTTTATCAACAAGACTTGATAATAATTTTCTCTTTTCTTCATTAAATTTATCATGATCTGTAAATTGAGGGGACGAAATCATATCATCGTCTATTTTATATTTTTGACATATTTTTTTTAATCCTTCGAAATATATAACTTCTTTATTACCTAATAGTTCACCACATGTTGGACAAATAATATATAACATTCTATATTAATAAATAATTATATTTATTTTTTTATATAATTATTAATATTTAATTCAATTTTTATATAAATATATACTATAATATAAATGACTGATCCAAAAACTTATTTTGAATTATATGAAAATATTGTATCACATGACCTTAGTGATAATAAAGGTTTATGGAAAAAAGATGTAGATTCTGGAAAAGAAAATTTTGCAAAATTCATTAACTCATGTATTGAATTCAACACATCATGTTCAAATTCTAAAAATGAAGATATAAAAAAATTCAAAATTGTATGGGTGTGGCATAGTGATAATATAAAATATTTGATGGAAAATTTTAATGTTGACTCTGGACAAAAATTTGAAAAGATAAAAGGACTTAATTCAATTTATGTTAACAAATCAGACAACGATTCTACTAAATTTAAATTTAATATATTAGAATTATTAAAAAGCGATAGTAAAACTGCATTTAGAAAAGATAATAAATCACAAAATTCATCAGATGGAAAACTTATGAATGGATTATTAATAATTCGTCATGGAAAAAGTACTCATAATTTAATAGATAGTATTTTTAAAGGGAATGATAATAAAAAGTTTCCTAAATTTACAACTGATGGAACTAAAAAATATAACCTTCATCATTTAATTTTAGATTCAGATTGTATAGATGATGAAAAAGAAAAAAGTTTAAAGTTTTGTCATTGTGATAAAAGAGATAATCCAATTGAATTATCTAAAGAAACTTTATTTTTTACAACGAAATTAAAAAGAACAGTTGATACATGTGAAATTTTTAGGACAATTATGTTAAATAATCCATCTGTAAATAGTTTTAGTCCTGTTAAAGAATGTATAAAACAAATATTACCTGCAGAATATTCTTCATATTCAAAAGGTGATGGTGATTTAGATAATAAACCTATGATAAATACTTTATCATCTAATAAATTAGTTTTCCAAAATGTAGAAGAATCAGATAAAGATAAAATTATAAAACAATTTGAAAATTTAAAATTAATATTCGAGAGAAATAAATTAAAATTTGATACTGAAAATAAATATAATAATAGTAAAAATGTAAATGATTTTATTATTGGTCTATTAAACGGGTATATTAATTTTTATAAAGATATAAAAAAAAACAATAAATATATTAATGTTATAAAAATATTATTTGATAAAATTAATACACAAGAAATAGAAGATAAGAATGTTAAATTAGTTTTTAAAGAAATTTTAAAAAAAGATAGTAAATCTGATATAAATCATATAATAAATATAATAAATGTATATGCTCAAGGATTTGACTTAATTACAGATAAATCATAATATAAATTTTTATTCTATATAATTATTATTATGGATAATAATAAATATAATTTAGATGAAGATAAATTACAAAAATTTAACAATAATTTTGATAAATATAAATATATAATTAGTGAAATAAAAAAATTGGATGACAAAAATTATATACAAAAATTAAATCAAGAAGAAAAAAAAGAAAAGCCACAAATAATTGATTTAACTGTTGGAGAAATTTTAATAAATTTAAAAGATACATGGTTTGAAATATTAGATGATATATTATCAAGGAAAATGACACTATCTGTTTTTACAAAAGGCAATAGACTTTTTTATATAGGTATAACAATATTTATATTCGCAATTATATTATATTTATACAATTTATTAAGTGCAAGTGAAAATTCTGAAGGAAACAATGCAAATGGTGCAAATACAAATCTTACAAAAGTATATTATATTAATAGAAGAATAGATGTAGATAATAAATTTAGACCAATAGCACTAACTCCAAATAACTTATAATCTTTCAAAACCAGAAATTTTATTGTCTTGATTCAGTAAAGGAGAAATTGAAGAAAATATTTCATTTGGATTAGGTAATGATACAAGACTCAAATCATTTGTAGGATAAATTTTAAATTTATTTAATTTTTGATTTTTAACAAATTTTTTTATTTTTTCTGGTTCGTAATTTTTCTCTAAAATGTTAGATAATATCCCATATTCATTAATTATAATTTTTCTAACACATATTTTATTTTCATTATTTTCGAATTTACATATTTGATAAAAAGTTTTATTTTTTTTAGGAGGCTTGTATAAAATATCATTTTGTTTTTCTACAAAATTAATTTTCATAATTACTATATAATTTAATAATAAAATATTTTATTATTATTTTCAAATGGTTTTGGACCTAAATTAATTAATTGAGTTCTATTATTAATACCATTATCATATATATCTTTTCTATATAAATAATAAGTTTCATTTAGTATATCAATTAAAAATTCTTCTAAGACTCTAATACCTTTATTTAATTTTTTGCTTATATCTTTATGAGAATCAATTCTAAATATTAAAGATTCTAAATTTTTAATTATTTTATTTTTTTCATCTTCCATCAATTTAAAATTAATTCCAATATTTGTATTTTTTGACTGTATTTCATTATATAGAATTATAAATTTTTCAAGACCATCTGTAAAATCATTATAAACTTGTGGATTGGAAAAATAAAATTCTTGAATACTATATAAGAAATTTATTAATTTTTTATTTGTAAATAATTTTTTATTAGAAACAATCAATTTATTTTTTTTCTCTTCTGAAATTTTTTTTTTAGTATAATTTATTTGAGAATTATATAAAAATAAAATATATACACTAAATACCGATATTAAAAATATTACAATACTGTTAATTGTTAGATTTAATAGTTTAAAAAATATACAAATAAATATAGTAAAAATTGTATACTTAAATATCTCAGTATCAGATAAATTGTAATTAATCATATAATATATATAGAGTTAATATAGATAAATAAAGTATATATTTTTATTATATATTATATGGTAGTTAATTATAATTTGTCTGAAGTATTTAATAACATTTGTTGCAATGATATATTTTTTTTCAATACATATTCAAATAATATAAATTTAAGACATAGTAATTATTTAAAAAATAAGTATTTATTATTGGTTGATCAAACAGAAACTAACTCTACCAGAGCACAAACATCATTAAATATTTTAGAAAATGAAATAGGAAATATTTTAAATACCGTAATGAATCATATTTCAGATCCTAATAGAAGTAATACATCGAATAACAATAATGATAATAATAATGAAGAAACTAATAATGAAGAAACTAATAATGAAGATGATAATAATGATGATACTGATACAAATGAAGATATTAACGATGATATAAATAATGAACCTGAAAATAATATTGATAATCAATTCGAGGAATCAAAAAATAATGAATCTGATGAATCTACTCGTAATAGAATTAATTCCAATATTTATACATTTTCTCTTAATAGTAATTTGAATAATAACTTAACTGGAAGTAATTTAGAAAGTATATCAAATACTAATTCTGAAAATATATTTTCAAATCTAAATAGATTTGTAAGATTACCTACAAATAATATTACAAGAACTTTTACAAATAATACAAATTCCAGTGTAAATAATATGTCTCCTTTTAACATTCTTGGAGTAGTTTCAAATAATACTTCTACAGAAAGATTTGAAATACCTCGTAATATAATGATGTCAATTACATCAACATTTATGAATGAACTTGATTCTCAAATGCAAGAAAACTATCAAAGATTTATGGATGAAATTAATAATTTAGATAATGGTGAAAGTATAAACAGAAATCCACCAATATCTGAAACAGAATTCGAGAATATTAATGTGAGTAAATATGTAGATATAAAAAAAGAATTGGATGAAAATAATATAGTTACCAATGAAACTTGCTCTATATGTATGGAAAACTTTTTAGATAATGATGATATAATAAAATCAGGATGTAACGGTAATCATTTATTTCATAAAAATTGTATAAAACCTTGGTTATTAAATATGTCAAAAACATGCCCTATATGTAGGAGTAATATGGTTTAAATTTAAAAATTGATTTAAAAAAAGATTTAGGTATTATAAATATATAAATATATTAATTTATTATGTTTAACAATGATATTAGAAATGATATAGCTATGATTATTAGAGACAATAAAATTTATAGATATTTATCACAAATTCAATATGCAGAAAATACTGAACAAGAAAAAATCAAAAAAATTTTGTCAAATTTACAAAAAAACAAACCTGAAATTAACAATCCAAGAGAAGAATTAGATAATTTTATTAAAACTATTGGTGAAAATCAATATAAAAAATCATGGAATAAATTAAGAGATTTTCAAAAAAAAGATAGATTAATTAATTACATAAATTCTATAAATATAGATAATGAAAATAAAGAATTATTATTACAAATGTTAAATGATAAAAAATTAAAATCAAGTAAAGTTGTTGATTATGATGTAAATTTATCTAAAATTGTTAGTATAAAATGTTTAAAATTAAATAATAATATGTATGAGGTAGAAATTTAATATTTATCATACCTAAATAAATATGAATTTGATATATTATAAATGTTGTCAATTAATACTATAGAATCTAATATAGATACTTATATTTCAAAAATTAATAAAAATAATTATCATGAAAAATTTGTTGATTTAAAAAATAATATTAATATGAAAAATAAAATTAATGAAATATCTTTTGATTCTGATTTTAATAAGGATGATTTAAAAGAAGAATATTGTAAAAATTTATCGTATAATGATATTGAAAATGATTTATATGAATATCACATGTTACACAAAGAAATTAAAGATGAAGAAAAAATAAAAACAATTGATGAAATAAAAAATAAACTATTAAATATTGTAAATTGTTATAATTCAAAAATTAAATGTTACGGATTAGAAGATATAGAATGGAATTTACATACTAGTGATTCAAAATTATTTAAAATTGAAGATAATACTATAATTTTTTCAAATTCTCTTAAAAAAAATTTATTAAATGATACAAATACAATTTTATTTATAACCAATCTAGTTATTTGTATTAATAAATATTTAGTAAATCATAAAGCAGATTATGAATCAATTTATGATTACAAGAAAGAAATTAATTGGATTTTAATTAAAATTAAATAAATATTATTTAATATTATACTTTAATATTATACTTTAATATTAAAATATTATATAAATATAATGAAGTTTTATAATAAAATATTACCAAATGTTGAAGATGTTAATATAGTTAAAATTAATAAAATAAATAATGAATATGGAATTATAGAAGTTAATATATTAGAATATGGAATAATTGGAAATATTTTTATGAATAATTTAGCTAAAAAACAAAAAAATATTAATAAATTTCTTAAAAAATATAAAAATTATGAATTT
>Ga0163111_10002196_pt1 | contig 12293 bp, 14 predicted proteins | sample CRUFie1St18metaG_FD_109645 | JGI IMG/M metagenome (GOLD analysis project Ga0163111, IMG submission 109645) | Marine microbial communities from the Costa Rica Dome - CRUD Field 142mm St18 metaG | ecosystem: Environmental > Aquatic > Marine > Oceanic > Photic zone | place: Costa Rica: the Eastern... | reverse complement strand
GGACACTTTTTTTACAATTCATTTCGTACAAATAAATACTTCCCTCGCTAATGCAATACCATAAACGATTACAACACTCTTCAGCGACCCACAATTTACCATTATGCCTTTGCAGCTAGGTAAATTTACGTAACAAATTTACCTGCTGCCCTACGGGTTACGGCTAAAATTGCCTTGTCTCTTTTAAAAACAGCTTGGTAGTATTGATATACAACCATGCGCTGATTTTAAAATTCCAAAACAATTTTAGACGCGTAACAAACGTATGGAAATTAATTTGATTAACTATATATTACGCCTCGGTGACTCGCTTCAATTCATATTTTATTATAGGATGTATCGGTTTGGTGCTGTTTATTATTGGTGCATTAACCTTGCCAGGTAACGATATTGCGCCGCAGTTAGAGGATACCCATATACAAGCACAATTACAGCAATCAGAGTACGAGCCGGTGGAGGAGGCAAACCCAACACCAGATAAAGCTGCGGTTAAAGCTGAGCCTACAACCAAACAAGAGCCAGAAGGGACTATTAAACCACAACAATCAAAAATTGCTCCACCTGCTAACCCTGCAATAGTTGAGGTAGAGGCCGGCCAAACTTTTGTAGGTGTATTAACTGATTTAGGTATAGACAACCGCCAAGCAAATTTAATTGCATTAAGTATTAATAAAGCATTTGATTTACGTAAATTAAAGCAAGGGCAAGAGATAGTAGTTATCTTTGATGAGCAGGAGTATCCTGATGATTTAGTAGTAACTAACATAGCCTTGCAAACCGGCGTGCAAGATACAGTAGAGTTTTATATTAATGATGCAGGTGAGTATCAATCAAAGCTTACTAGTATACCACTTACTCCTAAAACAATATCGGTAAGTGGTGATATAAAGGGTAGTTTTTATCAATCTGCCATTAAAGCAGGCTTAACGCCTAATATTATTACTAAGCTAACTAAATTATTAAGTTACGATGTGGATTTTCAGCGTGATATTCGTGCTGGTGATAAGTTTAAAGTAATTTGCGATGTAATGGTAGATCAAACCGGCAAAGCACAACGTAGTGGGCGTATACATTATGCAATGCTAAAAACCAGATTTGATAATATTGAGTTTTACAGTTTTAAAAACGGTGGGGTAGATAATTATTACGATAAAAAAGGGCGTAATATCCGCAAAGCATTATTGCGTACTCCGGTTGAGGCAGCACGCATTAGTAGCCGTTTTGGCCCACGCAAGCACCCTATTTTAGGTTATAATAAAATGCATACAGGGGTAGATTTTGCCGCGCCAACAGGTACTAAAATATACGCAGCAGGTGATGGTAAAATTACCAGGTTAGGGCGTAATGGTGGTTATGGTAATTACATAAAAATTAGGCACAATGCTAAATACTCTACAGCTTATGCCCATTTGCATAAATATGCTAAAGGCATGCGTAAAGGCAGCTACGTAAAGCAAGGCCAAGTAATTGGTTATGTGGGTAGCACAGGTATGTCTACCGGCCCACACTTGCACTATGAAGTGCATGAAAACGGTAAAAAAGTTAACCCGCAAGCAGCGCGTATACCTATTATAGATAGTTTAGGTGGTAAGCAGCTAAAAGCATTTAAGTCTCGTATGAAAGAGATAGATAAAATGCTGGGGACAAGTTTAGATAATGGTTAGGCAATAAGCTACTGCCTTGTGCCCAATATCTATTGCCAGTTTGTATAGCAGTAGTTTTGCCTATCTAATTCATCATTTACTTTTACTCCACTCCATTAGCTACCGAGGGTACGGGTTTTATCTCAAAATCGGTGCCGCTAATAGTGCAACGTACATTTGCTAATTTTGGTGCTAGCTCTTCATCTATATCAAAAGTAAAACCATGCTTTGCACTACCTAAGGCTTGCTCAATATCTCTGCGGTATAGTTCAGCACTGCATGATTTTATATGTACATCATCTATATAAATATCCACCATTACGGGCTTTTTTAAATCTTGCTTATTACATGCCCAACCGTAAATAATACCGTTTTCTACCTTATCTATAAAACCATTATATTTATAACTATCAGTATGGTTGGCAAAATATTCTAAATGTTGTGTGGCATCTGGTAGTTGAGTTAGATCTTTAAAGCCTATCTTTTTATTTTTACGATATTTACTCAGCATACCCAGTAAATATGATGTTAGGTAACCAGGATGATTATACATATTATCCAGCATAAAATAATGGCTAAATAGCCATGCTAAGGCATTATCTTGCTGCAAGCTGTTTTGGTGCTTAGCAAAGTTATAGTTGTGCGTATCTTTTAAAGTTAGCCCACTGATTACACTGCTAAAACCCTGCATTAATCCAATATATGGTTTGCCTAAATACAATGCCTGAATAGCATGCTTTTGATTAATACAAATTGTATAATCGGCTTTAGCAATTAGGTGTGGCTCAATATTTTGTGAGGGTTGCTCCACATGTATAATATTACTAAATTTATCGGCGTAATAATTTAGGCGCTCATAACTTAATTGATGGCCAAAATTACCAGCCATATGGTGTTGTGTAACAATAATAGCAGTAGTTTTAGGAGTATTATGAGCCACGTAATTAAGTAGCTCATCTTGAGTATCAAACATGCTTTGTGCATAAGTTTGGGGTGTATTTAAACCTAAAGGTAAAAATGCCACTTGCTTATATTGAGCTTTGGCCTGCTTAATTACATTATTGCCACTTATGCTAGTTTTAAAAAAATCTAGATATGATCTACGACCTGAAACTATAGTTTTGTATTCATCAAACTCTGGTTCATATGCTAGCATTTGTGCTGCAAAAAGCTTATGCCCTGGCAACTCATTATTACCAAAATCAATGCTATTATAACTAGGATATGGGTGGTTATTTTCACGTATATTGTAGTTAACTATTAATGCATCTGGGCAAGAGATTTTTAAATGCGGTGCAGTAGTATTGGTAAAAATGATATCTGGGGTAAACTTATGTGCGTTTAACCTAGTTTTAATTATACTAGCAATTGTATGTAGTTTTTTAGTATCTAGTGAATAGCGGTAAAAATGCTTTATACTTTCAGCATTTCCAAATTGCGTGGCAGCTTGCATTTCATGTTCTTCAATAGTTATTATATCATCGGAGCTTGCTGGTAATAACTGCGGCAACCTAGCTTGCATTACATCACTACATATAAACTTAAATACAAACTTAACATCACTATTAGTGAGTTGCTTTATAAGCGTTGCTATTGGCTCTAAACTATAATCAATTTGTGCATTATTTGCGTATCTACATAGGGGCTCAATATAAAAAGCAACTTTGATTGTTTTTGGGTTTGCCATTTTTTAAGATTATCCAAAAATGGTAAATTAATGTTTAATTTGACTGTTTATTTACTAATGCTTGTAAGGCAATTTTGTACACATCTGTACCAAGCCCAGCAATAATACCGCTAGCAACACTAGAGATATAAGATTTATGCCTAAACTCCTCGCGTTTATAAATGTTGCTAATATGCACCTCAATAATAGGTATATCTACTAGGCGTAATGCATCATGTATAGCAACGCTAGTATGGGTATATGCGCCTGCATTGATAATAATGCCAGAGTAGTTTTTATAATCTTGGATTTTACTAACAATCTCACCCTCTATGTTAGATTGGTAAAACTCAATATCTGTATATATGGTTTTGCACTCAGCCTCTATCTCCTTAAGGCCTGTATTGCCGTAAATATCAGCCTCACGCTTGCCTAGCATGTTTAAATTAGGGCCGTTGATGATTAAGATAGTCATTTTATATTAAAAGCTGTAATTATATTGCCATGCAAATTACCATAAATGGCGAGCTCAAGCAAATAGCTGTAAATACTACGGTGGATGCTTTAATTAACCAGCTAGGTATAGATAAGCGCAAAATTGCGGTAGAGCTTAATTTAAGTGTGCTACCACGCAGCCAGTTTGCTACGCGTATATTAGCAGAGGGCGATAATATAGAGATGGTAAATTTTGTTGGAGGAGGATAAATGCAAGATAAACTAATAATAGCAGGTAAAGAGTACAACTCGCGTTTACTAATAGGTACGGGTAAATATAAAGATTATCAGCAAAATGCTGATGCCCTAAAAGCAAGTGGTGCCGAAATTATAACTGTAGCAATAAGGCGTGTTAATGTAGCTGAGGCCGGCAAGCCAATGTTGCAAGATTATATTGACCCTAAAAAATATACTTACTTACCAAACACTGCAGGTTGTTTTACCGCAGAGGACGCTATTCGTACCTTACGTTTAGCGCGTGAGGCTGGCGGGTGGAACCTAGTAAAGCTAGAGGTATTAGCAAACCAGGAGACATTATACCCAGATATGGAGGAGACATTACGTGCCACAAAAATACTCATCGATGATGAGTTTGACGTAATGGTTTATTGCAGTGATGACCCAATAGCAGCTAAAAAGTTAGAGGATATGGGTGCTTGTGCCATTATGCCATTAGGTGCGCCAATAGGTAGCGGGTTAGGTTTACAAAATAAGCTAAATATTGAGCTTATAGTTAAACAAACCAGTGTACCAGTACTGGTAGATGCTGGCGTAGGTACAGCAAGTGATGCCACCATAGCTATGGAGCTAGGCTGCGATGGCGTGTTAATGAACACCGCAATAGCCGCCGCAAATAACCCAATATTAATGGCGCAATCTATGCGCTATGCTATTGATGCAGGCCGTTTAAGCTATTTAGCGGGCCGTATGCCTAAAAAGCAGTTTGGTGCACCAAGTAGCCCTATTACAGGTAAGATTGCAACTGCCAGTTGATTGTATTTGTTGATAGAACACAGTATATTATGCATACTATTGATTAATATATAAGTGAGTGAATTTGATAAATGGCCATTTATTAATGATGGCGTAATAGATAGTGTAAAAGCCCTAGAGTGGTTAGTAGCTTTTGATACAACCAGCAGCCACAAAGCTGAAGAGGCTCAATCTAATGTTGAGTTAACAAATGAGTTAGTAGAGTTTTTTAAACTTTGTGGTGCGCAAGCCTATTTGTTGGAGCAAGATACTGAATACCCTCCTGATTCTGGAGTGATGAATAAATCGGCCGTATTAAAATTTGGCCCAGATATAGATGGTGGTTTATTAGTATCATCTCATACAGATGGCATACCTGCCAAGGCCTCAGAGTGGTTAAAAAAAGATGAGTATGAACAAGAAGTACCACAAGATCCATATACTTTAACCCAATCGCAAGAGGCTGGCCGCACTAAGCTAGAGGGGCGTGGGGCGGTAGATATGAAGCAATCATTAGTAAATATGATGGTTACTGCATATATGTTAAAAGATAAGCCTAATGCACTAAAAAAGCCGTTACATTTTGCCCTATCATGGGGGGAGGAGATAGGTTGTAAAGGCACCCCAGATATAAATGAATTGATTAAACGGTCTGGTGCAGAAAATGTAGATGTGGCAATTATTAATGAGCCAACAGGTGGCCATGTAGTAAAGGCACATAAAGGTGCTACTACAACAGCTATAAAACTTGAGGCAGATATTATTAATGATACAGGAGTACAGCTTGATCAGCAGATAGATGTAAATATTAGGGGTGTTGGTGGGCATTCCTCCACTCCAGAAGAATGGATAGATGCTGGCCAATACGCAGTGCAATTACAAAAAGCTGTAGAGCAAATGCGTAGCCAAGGGCATAATATTGAAATTACCCATTTTACACTTGGTAATGGTAGTGCAAATACGGTACCAGCTGAGGCTAAATTTAATATTGCATTTAGTGGTGATAAAAGTGTTGTGTTAGCAGAGCTAAATAAAACATTGGATGATATTGCACAGCAGTTGGCGGTGCGTAAAGAGCAGGTAAAAGATAACCCAAATATTAAGCCAGAGGATATAAATAAAATAGCTGCAACACATGCGTTTGCAGATGCAGTGATAGATATTGAGCCAATATACCCTAGTGCGCAGCCCAGTAAAGTTGAAGGTAGTATAAAAATACTGGAGCAACTACAAATAAAAGCTCAATATTTAAGAGATGCACCACATTTACAAGATGCTACATTTACCAGAAGTGAGGCTGTATTAAATGTAGGCGATATTGTTATTGATGCTGGTATAGATAGCGATAAGCCAGAGATAAAGGTACACTCACGTACTACTACAGTAGTTGAGGTAGATAATGATGCAAATGAGAGGGAGTGCATAGAGGAGTTAATAGAGCAAGCTATTGAAGCAAGTGGTATACGAGCTACTAAGGAGCGGTTTTCACACTCTGCATATTTACCAGATACTACTAAAGGTAAAGAGGGCTGGCTAGATAGAGTAGTAAACACAACAAAAACAGCTTTAGATAGAGCCGTAAATGTTATTGACGTAGCGTTTGCTACTGAGGCTGGTGGTATTAGTAGTGCAATTAAAAAAGGTATTACTATTGTACTTGGTACTGGTAGCTTATCACAAGGTGCACACCGCACTTTTGAGCATATATTTAGAGGCCAGCTTACCAATGGTGTAAAATTACTAACAGCATTAGTTGATGATTTATGTTGTGATAGGCAGCTAAATGCTGAGTTAGATGGTATGGTGATGTTTACCAGTAATGCTAGTAAGATTATCCAACCACAAATAGCACGTTAATATGAGTAATATAAAGCATATATCAACTAGCGGTGATAATGAGATATTTACCATAAACTGCATTGCCCCAAATGGGCAGGATGCTTGGTACATATTACAGGTGACTAAAATTAAGGCTCCCATTTTTACTAAAAATGCTAAAGCTGGCAATGTTATGGATTTAAAACAATTTGGTAAGATTTTACATAGTGGTTATGGTAAACAAGTGCCTGATGATATAATAAATCAGTACAAATAACCCTATGCAGGATGAATTTGAACCAGAGCGTAATAAAAACCTTAAGCTGTTAAGTCACATAGCAGAGCTACGTAAGCGTCTGATTCAGGTGGTTATAGCGTTTTTACTAGTTGTTGTAATTGCGTATTTATATGCTGGGGATATTTATCAATTTTTACTACAGCCATTAAAGCAAGCTAGCACTTATAATGAGCTAAATAGGCGTTTAATATATACTAGCCTGGGCGAGGCATTTTTTACTTATTTAAAACTAGCTTTATGCACGGCATTATATATTTGTTTGCCTATATTATTGCTGCAATGCTACCGCTTTACAGCCCCAGGTTTGTATAAAAAAGAAAAACGCATAATATACCCGCTAATAATAGCAGTACCTACTTTGTTTTACCTAGGCGCCGCAGTAGCATATTATTTTATTATCCCTTTTGCTTGGGAGTTTTTTTTAGGGTTTGAAACATTAGGTAGTAGTGAGCAAATAACTATCCAATTAGAGCCAAAAATTAGTGAATATCTAAACCTAGTAATTAAGTTACTATTTGGTTTTGGTATTGCGTTTCAGTTACCTGTAGCAATTATGGGGTTAACATATTTTGGTGCTGTAAAAATAGATACATTAAAAAGTAATCGCCGTTATGCGGTGTTAATAATTGTAATTGCAGCAGCCATACTTACTCCGCCAGATCCTGCAACCCAGCTACTATTAGCAGTAGTTTTATACATATTGTATGAACTATCAATTGTACTAGCAACGGTGCTTAAGAAAAATCATGCAAATACTTAGCTAAATCTACTGTTTTGCCATTAGTTATTTGTACGCCTTCTGTATTCAAAATTTCTATCTTTTTATCTAAACCTAAGCGGTAGCCGCCTAATGTGCCATCGCTGCAAACTACCCTATGGCATGGGGTTGCAGGGATATCTGTATTTGCATTCATCGCGTTGCCTACAGCACGATAAGCATTACCACCTAGGGCTTTAGCTAAACATTTATAGGTAGTAACTTTGCCCTTTGGTACAGTGCGTAGTAACTGGTAACATCTGGCTTTAAAATCAGACATTGTAAATGATTAAATAGCTTGGTTATTCTCTTGCTCTTTAGCTACTTTATCAGCAATTTTGTTAAGATCACCTTGTGTGCATAGGCCTAATAACACAGGATCTTTAGGAGTAATATTATTACTATTCCAATGAGTTTTGGTTTTTACTGCCTCAATAGTAGTTTTAGTAGTACCTACAAGTTTAACTATTTGGCTAACCTTAATACCTGGAACATTTTTTAATAACCATGAGATAGCATCAGGCTTATCTTGCCTACGTGCTAGAGGTGTGTATTTAGTTTGCTTTTGCTTGGAGCCATAGGTTTTTTGCTCTAGCATTTCTAGGCTTGTGGTGTCATCCTCTTCACAACGAGTAATCTCCTCCGCGCTTAAGATTTTACGCTTTATTGGGCTCATCGGAGGTACATTTGCTGCTACCTCATCATCGGCGATACCTTGAATCTCCACTGTATGCATATGGCAAAAATCTGCAATTTGCTTAAAGCTAAGGGCTGTGTTTTCAACCAACCATTTAGCGGTTGCTTTTGGCATAGATGGAGCTTGTGACATGATATTTACTTAAAATTTGCGCATATTATATAGTAATTTAGGCAAAAAGGTATAGTGTTTTTAACAATTATGTATTTCAGTAACATAACCAAAACCATAGTAAACCTACTAGCCACCTGTTTTTATGTTGGCAAAATACCTGTAGCACCCGGTACTTTTGGTAGTATTGCAGGTGTTATTATGGTTTTGCTGTTTTCGTATAATAGCTATGGCAGCATATATTTGCCGTTTGAAGGCAACTTAAAACCGTTAATATTTGCTACTCTAAAAATAACTATTATCGGATTTTTATGCTGCCGTAAGTATGAGCAAATTTTTAAAATACATGATGATAAACGTGTTGTAATAGATGAGGTAGCTGGGGTATTTTTTACCTTTTTAATATTATTTTATATGTTGGCTACTTGGCCAATTGCTAATAATGTTTGTAACGATACATATTGGGCAATTAATTATTTACTAGTGCCATTTATAGCGTTTAGGTTTTTTGATATAATAAAACCTTGGCCAGTTAGCTGGGCAGATAATTTAAAACATTCTGCCGGGGTAATGCTAGATGATATAATAGCAGGTATATTAGCGGGCATTGTTTGCTATTTTTATCTTATGGCTTTTGATAGTTTGTTTTGGGTAGGTTGCTAATTTTTGATCAGTAAGTTTTGACATTTATAACAGAATATTAACATATGTGAATATTCTGTTACTACAAAACAATGTTACATAAAGAATCTGCGCAGATTCTTTAATAAGGCAATTTTATAGCTCGCAAACCCATCCCTTGCACCAACATAACTTAACAACTATAAGCTTTTTATCGTGCTTACATTTCAAGAGATAATACTAAAGCTACAAACATTTTGGGCTAAGCAAGGTTGTGTAATTTTACAGCCTATAGATTTAGAGGTAGGTGCAGGCACATTTCACCCTGCAACTACATTACGTGCATTAGGCCCAAACCCATGGAACTGCGCTTACGTGCAGCCATGTCGTCGCCCTAAAGATGGCAGATACGGAGAAAACCCAAATAGGTTAGGATCTTACTTTCAGTTTCAGGTGATACTAAAACCAAGCCCGCAGGATATACAAGATTTATACCTGCAAAGCCTAGAGATGCTTGGTATATCTAGCAAAGATCATGATATTAGATTTGTAGAGGATGATTGGGAATCTCCAACCCTAGGTGCATGGGGCCTTGGTTGGGAGGTATGGATAAATGGTATGGAGGTAACGCAGTTTACTTATTTTCAGCAAGTTGGCGGTATTGAGTGCAAACCAGTAAGTGGCGAGATTACCTACGGGTTAGAGCGCCTGGCAATGTATATCCAAAATGTTGAAAATGTATATGATTTAGCCTGGAACAGCCCTACAGATGCAGCACCAATTAAATATGGTGATATTTACCACCGCGCAGAGCAGGAGTTTAGTGCCTATAGCCTAGAGCATGCTAATACAGATAAGTTATTTACCCATTTTAAAGATGCTGAAGAGGAGTGTAATAGCTTACTAAGTAAAGGCCTGGCACTGCCTGCTTATGACCAATGCATAAAAGCCAGCCATATATTTAATTTATTAGATGCGCGCGGTGTAATTAGCGTTACTGAGCGTGCCAGCTATATAGGGCGCGTACGTGCACTAGCAAAGGGATGTTGCGAGGAGTGGGTTAAAGAGTAATTTTAATCATCAGATAAATTATCATCTTCATCCATTTGCTTAAGAGCATCAAATGTTACAGGTAAAGCGTATTTATTTACATAGTCTGGATCAAAGCCAAACTCTTTGATCATTACTTTCATTACATCGTCTGGCGGGGCAGAAATACCTTTTTCCATAACTATTAAATCACCTATTTGATCAATATTTGTTTGTACGCCTATGTTGTTTAGCAGGTGCAGGTTACTTGGTTTAACATACATAAATGCATAAAATGGCTCAGATTCATTATTAACACCATTAATTAAAACAATTACTTTAAGTTCGTTATCTGTAGTTTTTAAAATATTGGACATATAAAAAACTCTATGGTCTACCTCTTAAAGGGTCAACTAGATTGTCTCTTGTCCAACTACCAGCTTTTGTCGATAAGTCTTGTGCAGCCTGTACAATGCCTGGAGTGTTTGCAGTTAAAGTGTTAGATGCATCTAAAACACCTTGTGTAAAATTGGACACTCTTAAACCAAGAGCATCACCAAAACGAGCACTCAGCATTTCTCTTCTAAATAAGTTATCTTTGTAACGTGGCTGAACCATTAATTCCAGTCTGGCAAGAAATGCCTCCTCAATAGTTGTATCACCATTTTTTATATTAGGGTGATGTTTATCTAAACGGCCATTTATTGCGGTTTTATCCTCTGTAACACCCGGTGGTAGGGAGTATCCTGTTTCAGATAAGGTTACTAAATCAGCCACAGTTACTCCCAAGTGGTTGGCTATGTCCTCAGCTGTAAAGTCATTACCAGCTAAATCATTAAGGCTTTTATCTAAAACCACTACATGCCTTAAAGCTTTTACCTCTGGTGAGTAATAGTATTTTATTGCTTCAACTTCATTAGTCATTAGATGGTTCACAGCCTGTGCTGGGTCTCTTATTATATCACAATCAGCCCTTTTATCGCCTGATACAGGTAAGGTTGCTGCCACTGATGTTGCTGCTGGTGTTGCTGTTGCTGCGGGGCGTGCACCTGGTATTGGGGTGGGTGTTGGTGCAGCTGCTGTTGCTACAGCGCCAGTTACAGCAGTTGCTAATCGTTGTTGGTAATCAGCTAACTCTGTATTTGTCATACATTCTATACCAACGCCTGTTCTTAGCCTTTTAATAGCTACATCGCGTATTGCTTCCTCGGGGCTTTCTAAGCCATCTGCTATGTTGTCCTCAGCTAATGCTGCAGCGGCTGTGTTTGTTATGTAGGATGGTGCCCATGTATTTATGGCATTGTTAAGTGGTACTAGGGATACGGCAATTAACGCTAAAGTAAATGCTGTAGCTGTCTTCCAACCTTGTACCATATTTCTACCAACATATGCCATACCGCCAATAATCGCTCCGCCTATTGCTGCATCACCTATTGCTCCACCACCACCGGCAAAGTAGTCAATCCCTGCAAATACTGTTGCAGTAGCTGCGGCAGATATTGCTGGGCCTATTATTAATTCTCTCATATTCTCTCCTTATCTTATTGTCTTTCTATATTTTTACCTGCAAATTGTGTTGCCACTATCTGCTATATCTAAAATCACAGTTTGAGAGGCTATCGACATCTCGCTGCCCGGAATAAACCTATCTTTTTGACTTTCAGGTAATTGATCAACAAAATCCCTTAAATCTGCCTCTAATTGATCAGATTGTGTTGCATTTAGCATGCCCCCATTATAATCCCGTAACCGGGGTAAAAAATCCTTTGCTTGTTCCTGACACTGATCTGCAGCTAAGGTAGGTACTACAGCTGCTGCTGTTACAGTTACCGAGCCCGTAACAACAGGTGTAGGGGTCATCGCTGGTGCTGTGCCTGTTACAACTGGCGTAGCCGTTGGTGTATTGGTTGGTACAGGTGTAGCAGTGGCTGGTAGCGGTGTATTTGTTGGCGCAGGTGTGGGGGTTGGTGTAATAAATGCTGCTGATAAATCTAACAGATCCGTTATAGATGTAATTCTACTATTAGAGCTATTCATTTTATCTGTTAAGCCCCCAGGTCCATCAAATGTGACAATACTAATATCAGGAATGACCCCAGTAGGTAAAGTAATAGGATTACCTAAAATATTATTTACTGTCCTTGTTCCTCGGGCAATTACGCCTATCAATTCCTGATGCTGTTGAT
>Ga0163111_10002194_pt1 | contig 12299 bp, 14 predicted proteins | sample CRUFie1St18metaG_FD_109645 | JGI IMG/M metagenome (GOLD analysis project Ga0163111, IMG submission 109645) | Marine microbial communities from the Costa Rica Dome - CRUD Field 142mm St18 metaG | ecosystem: Environmental > Aquatic > Marine > Oceanic > Photic zone | place: Costa Rica: the Eastern... | reverse complement strand
TGTGGTACTGCGGTAATAGCTGGTGGCTCAGTTGGGTATCTTGGTATATCTGCTGCGTTTGGTTTTACTCTAATGGCGCTTGTTTATGCAATTGGCCCAATATCTGGCTGCCATGTAAACCCTGCAGTTACTATTGCAATGTTATTTGCTGGCAAAATATGCGTTAAAAACTCTATCGTATATATTATTGCTCAGCTTGTTGGTGCTGCTTTGGGCGCTTACTTAATCACTTGTATTGCTGGTGAAGTTGCAAATTTAGGCCAAAATGGTTTTGATAAGCAATCACCTGCTGGTTTTGGTGAAACTCAAGGCCTAATAGCAGAGATAGTATTAAGCTTTTTGTTCTTACTGGTTATATTTGGTGCAACTAGTAACAAAGCCCCTGCCGGGTTTGCTGGCCTTGCAATAGGTGCAGCTTTATTTGTAATCCACTTAATTGGTATACCTATTACTGGTACATCTGTTAACCCAGCACGTAGCTTTGGCCCTGCATTATTAGCAAATGATGGTGGCATAGCCATGAGCCAATTATGGCTATTTTGTGTAGGCCCTATTGCGGGTGCTATTTTAGCAGCAATAGTATGGAAGATAATCGGCTGTTGTGAGGTTTGCAAAGTAGAAGAGGCTCCTACCGCCGCTACTAAGCCAGCAGCTAAACCTGCCCCGGCTGCAAAAGCAAAGCCTGCCGCCAAAAAAGCTACAGTAAAAAAAGTAGCTGCTGCTAAGCCCGCGGCTAAAAAGACTGCGGCAAAAAAAACCACAGCTAAAAAGGCTCCGGCTAAAAAGAAGCCAGCAGTAAAAAAGAAAAAGTAAGCTTTAATAGGCAATAACTTTATCACAATAAGCCTGCCATTTACGTGGCGGGCTTTTTTGTTGGGCACTGTTAGCTATTGATATTTGAGTTTCAGATTCGTTAATTATTAATGGACGTTCGGTTCGGCAGGTGGCTTGCTGGATTTACGTACAAATCAAGTTCTTATCATTGTGAATATAATTTCTAGACAACTATATTCGCCGACATCAAAGATTATACGTTAAGCCATAACAAAAAAGCCTCCATAAGGAGGCTTTTATTTTACTGATGATGTCTAATACTAAGCAGCAGCTTGTGGCATTTGCTCTAATACGTCTTCATCATCTTGTACTTGTACAGGGCCACTATCTTTACCTTTAGCACTGATATCTCTATCTACTAGCTCAATCACTGCCATAGGGGCCATATCACCATATCTGTAACCAGCTTTTAGTACACGTGTGTAACCACCATTACGCTCTTTATAGCGCTCAGCTAGTATAGTTATTAGCTTAGTTACCATATCATTATCGTTATGAGTTTTAGCTAAAGCTTGACGACGCGCATGTAGGCTACCTTCTTTACCTAGGGTAATTAGTTTTTCTACATAACGCTTAAGCTCTTTTGCTTTAGGTAGGGTAGTACTAATTTGCTCATGCTTAATTAGCGCATTTGCCATATTAGCAAGCAAGCTCTTACGATGAGATGAAGTTCTATTTAACTTACGGCCTTTAATTCTATGACGCATTTTTAGTCTCTTATTTTAGTTTTTATCTTATGTTCTAATTTTAGTAGTTTTCGTAAGGGTCAGCATATTTTTTAGCTAACTCTTCGATATTTTCAGGTGGCCAACCAGCCAGCTCCATACCAAATTTAAGACCTAGCTTAGCTAGCACTTCTTTGATCTCATTTAATGATTTACGACCAAAGTTTGGAGTTTTTAGCATCTCACCTTCAGTTTTTTGTACTAAGTCACCAATGTAAACGATATTATCGTTTTTAAAGCAATTAGATGAACGCACTGAAAGCTCTAGCTCTTCTACTTTACGCAGGCAATTAGGGTTAAACTCAATTTCAGGAGCAATAGATTCCGCCACTTGTACTGGCTCTTCTTTCGGCTCTTCAAAAGTTATAAATAGCTGTAATTGCTCTTGTAAAATACGTGCAGATAAAGCAACTGCATCTTCAGGAGTTACGGTACCGTTAGTTTCAACAATAAGCTCTAGCTTATCGTAATCTGTACGTTGCCCTACACGCGCTGCATCTACATTATAAGTTACCTTTTTAACTGGGCTGTATAGTGCATCAATAGGTATTAAGCCAATTGGTGCATCGCTTGGGCGGTTTTCATTAGCTGGTACGTAACCTTTGCCAACTTCTACGTTAAACTCAATATTTAGCGTAGCACCTTTATCAAGAGTAGCGATTACTAGATCTTTATTGATAATCTCTAACTCAGCCGGGCACTCAATATCACCAGCGGTTACTGTGCAAGGGCCAGTAGCTTTTAGATACATCTTTTTAGCATCAGCGCTGTGAGTTTTAATAGCGAGCCTTTTGATGTTTAAAACCATCTCGGTAACATCCTCTTTTACACCTGGTACAGATGTAAACTCGTGCAATACTTCATCTATTTTCATGCTGGTAACAGCAGCACCTTGTAAAGCAGATAATAATATACGACGAAGTGAGTTACCCATTGTAGTACCAAAACCACGCTCTAGGGGCTCAACAACTAAAGCTGCTTTTTTGGCGATATCACCAACCTCTTTAAGCTCTACTTTTTTGGGTTTAATTAGATCTTTCCAGTTTTTTGCTAACATTTTATATCCTGCAATTAAATTTGGTTATTATTTATTGATTATTATTTTATTACACTCTTCTACGCTTAGGTGCACGGCAACCATTATGTGGTATACCCGTTACATCTTTAATGGTGGTAACTACCATCCCTAAAGATTGAAACGCGCGTAAAGCAGATTCACGCCCTGTACCTGGGCCTTTTACTTCCATACTTACGATTTTTACGCCATGATCTTGCGCTTTACGACCTGCATCCTCAGCAGTAATCTGTGCTGCATAAGGGGTAGCCTTACGAGAGCCTTTAAAACCTTTAGCACCAGCAGAGCTCCATGCAATAACGTTACCTAGCTGATCAGTTACGCTAACAATAGTGTTATTAAAAGTAGCGTTAACTTTAACAATACCTACTGGTATATTTTTCTTGTTCTTTTTAGTAGTTGTTTTTTTAGGAGCCATAATCTTAAAATTTGTTTTTACTATTTACTATTTTTTCTTACCTGCAATTGGTATTGCCTTACCTTTACGAGTACGCGCATTAGTATGAGTACGCTGCCCACGCACAGGTAGCTTACGACGATGGCGCAAACCACGGTAAGAGCCTAAATCCATAATGCGCTTTACATTCATACTACGCTCACGACGTAAATCACCCTCTACTTGGTAGTTAGCATCAATACACTCACGTATTGCAATAACCTCAGCATCGGTTAAATCTTTAACGCGCTTGTCTGCGCTGATTTTTACTTGAGTTATAATCTCACGTGATTTGGTTAAACCAATACCGTGGATATAAGTTAAAGCGATTTCTAAACGCTTATTAGTTGGAATATTTACACCTGCTATACGTGCCATTATATTAATTACCTGTTATAATTTACCCATTAAATCTTACCCCTAACCTAAAAGGGGAGGCAGAATATATGGATTTTTTGTTAAAGTACAAGGGGAAAATAACAGCGGTGCTTCTGCATCAATAAAACCACAAAAACAAATCCCCGCGTAGGGCGGGGATCAGCAATCATTATATGATATATAACCTACTCAGGCCTTACACTTTTTACTAACTTTGCACTTATTTGCTTATCGCCAATTGCAAAGCTATGTTGCTTACCTTTACTGTGGGTAGTTTTATGCATAAAATCAGCATCTTTATCATTTAAACCAGCAGCAACTGGCTTTTCACCTAATTTTGTAAAAATAAGCTCTGTTCCATCGGCAAAATCTTTATATTCACCACCTTCAACCACTAAACCAAACATATCATCGTTATCGTTAGCACCTTTACGGTAGCTAATGCGATATTTTTCACTATCGCTAAATAGGCGGATATTATCACCTAATGCTGGCTCAATAGCGCCTATTATATCTACTTGTGTGATGTTAGAAACCCCATCAAACACTACTAAATCAGGTACTGTACACTCTAGTCCACGAGTTAATTTTTGTAACCACTCAGTAGTTAGGCGGCGTTTGCCTTTTTCCAATCTATCGATTTGCTGCTGAGTTGTGCCAATTTTATTAGCTAATGCTTGCATTGATAAACCGCGATTTAAACGCATTTCTTTAATTTTTATATGCATATAATGCCCCTGATTTTTGATTAGTGATTTATGTTAAAGTTTATTGTTTGTAATTATTTCTTAATTATTAACAGAATTATCCTCTAAGTTGTCTTTTTCGTCAACTTTCTTTATTTTCGCAACCCCAACAAGAACTGGACGCAATAATCTCTCGTTAATAGTGTAACCATTTTGCATTATTTGGGCGATGTGTCCAGCCGGAAAATCATTAGTTTCTATCTGCACCATAGCCTGATGCAAATTGTGATCAAACTTCTCTCCTAATTGGACATTTATTGGCACAATATTGTAATTTTTAAAGGTATTAAGCAGCTCTTTATTTGTAAGCTCTACCCCCTCATATAAACTTTTAAGTTTTGCATCATTTTGCAAATCATCTTGAGAGATAGCCTGTATAGTGCGCTCCAGATTTTCTTGGACATTTAACATATCTTTAGCTAAGCGACTTAAACCATATTTATTAGCCTCATCCAGCTCTTTACGATGGCGTGCTCTAATATTCTCTTTTTCTGCCATAGATCGTAATAGCTGATCTTTTAGCTCATTTACTTGCTGCTCTAGCTCAGCAATTTTATCTAAACCATCATCTGATTGCTCCTGTGGGGCATCGGGCTGGGACTCAACCTGGGGTTGCTCCTGCACTACCTCAGAATGTACTACATTGGCATTATCGTTATCTGAGATTGTGCTACTATCGTTTTTTTTATTTGCTTGGCTCATAGTTACTTAATTTTGATGTAAAATAGGGTGTAAAAAATAAAATACAAGTGCTTATAGCTAAATTATTAGTTGTTCAAGTTAATTTACCTAGCTGCAAATGTATGGAAATTAACCTGAACAACTATATACTATCGCACCAGTGGCTAGGCCATCTGCAATTTCATTATATTTATCTCCACTATGGCCTTTTACCCAATTAAAATGCACCTTATGTTTATTAACCTGCTCATCAAGAGATATCCATAAATCCTTATTTTTAACAGGTTTTTTAGCTGCATTACGCCAGTTATTACGCTTCCAGTTATGGATCCAGCTATTGATGCCATCCATCACATATTTACTATCTGTATAAACCTCCACATCACATGGTTTATTAAGTAGTTTGAGGGCCTCTATAACAGCGGTAAGCTCCATCTGATTATTAGTAGTTTGCGGGTTACCACCACTAATTTGCTTTTCAATATCACCATAAATTAATATAGCGCCCCAACCACCCTTGCCCGGGTTACCGCTACATGCGCCATCTGTATATATGGTTACTTTTTTCATTGTTGGGTATGCTTATAGTAATTTAGGTTTTAGGCAATAGGTTTTAGGCAATAGGTTTTAGAGCCTATCAAATTATCCCAAAATTGCTTGGCTAAATTAGTGCCATTTAATAAATCACAATGATAAATGCCAGTTGGGCTAGTAACATTTATCTCGGTTAGTTTTTCTCCTATTATATCTAGCCCTACAAAATATAAATCATTTTGCTTTAAGTATGGGCTCAGTGCATTGCATATATTATGCTCTTTACTGGTTAGCTCAGTTTTAACAGCACTGCCACCTTGGCATAAATTGCTAGCTAAGTTATCAGCTGCTTTTACACGGTTAATTGCACCAGCATACTCGCCATTTATCATAATTACACGCTTATCGCCCTGCTCTACCTGCGGCAGATATTGTTGCACAACTAGCTGGCTATTATACTGCTTGGTTAGCTTATTTAATAGGTCAGCAATATCATCTTGTGGCTCAACAGCATAGATGCCATCGCCGCCATAGCTATAAAGTGGCTTAATAATTACCTTACCATAAGTTTGCCTAAAATTATTGATTGCATACTCATCACCACTGATAAGGGTTGGCGGTATTAAATCAGGGTAATACAGCATTAATAATTTTTCCGGAGCATTACGAATTTGGGTTGGGTTGTTAAGCACCCTAACCTTACCATTTAGATGCTCTAGTAGGTAAGTAGCAGTGATATAATCCATATCAAAAGGTGGATCTTGCCTTATTAGCAAGTAATCAAACTCAGCTAAATTTTGTAACTGATAATCACCTACATCATATTTTACATCCTCACCTTGTAGGTAAACATTAATAATAGCCGTTTGTGCGGTTACCGTTTTATTAGTAAGGCTTAGTGTTTGTGGATGATATATTTTAACATTAAGCCTGCGCGTGCAAGCCTCTAACATTAGCCTAAATGTGGTATCAGTTTGGATGGATAACTTATCTAAATAATCAATTTGTACGGCAATATTGGTGCTCATAATTTTATGTATAGTAAAATTACTTTACCTAAACCACAAGAATTGCTAATAATACCGCCCTATTTAGTTGTTGGGGTATGGCCAAGCGGTAAGGCATCGGTTTTTGGTATCGTGATCCCAGGTTCGAATCCTGGTACCCCAGCCATTTATTGTTCCAAGCACTTCCATAAAATTCCAAAATTTTAGGCCCAGCAGGGGTTTAGCCCCTCTTTTGATTCCACATAGTTCCACATTATTCTGTTTACTTCCAATAAATTTGGGGGTATCGCTGGGGGTATAACAATTTAAAGCATTACACCATACCCCCAAATGAAGCTTAATTATAACCGTATCAAGGCTCTTAAAGCACCTGGTAAATACTTTGATGGAGGTGGATTATATATAAATGTAAGCAAAAATGGGGGTAAAACTTTTAGGTTTAAGTATCGTTTTGGGGGTAAAGAGAAGCTACTTACCATTGGCACCTTTCCTATAACCTCGCTTGAACAAGCACGTGAAGCACGTACAGAGGCTAAAAAGTTATTAGCTAAAGATATTGACCCAGCCCTAGATAGAAAGCTTAAAAAACAAGATATAAAACACAAAACTGAAAACACCCTAGAGGCCATAGCTAGGGAGTGGCTAGATAAGCAAAAGCTAAAATGGTCAAATAAATACTATTCCGATACCGTTAAGCGGCTAGAGGATAACCTTTTTAGCAAAATAGGTAATATGCCTATTAAAGATATTACGCCCATAATGCTTTTGGATACCATACGCATAATTGAGGCACGTGGGGCGTTGGATATGGCAAATAGGGTTTTGCAAATTACTGGCCAAATATTTAGATATGCGGTTGTTACTTGCCGTGCAGATGCTGATATTACTCCTAACTTACGTGGGGCAATAGCAACTAGAAAGGTGAAGCATAATCCACATATTACCGAGGCTGAAATGCCTGAATTTATAAAAGCTGTGGGCGGATACAATGGTGAGACGCTTACTAAATATGCCGTACAGCTTATGGTTTTAACTTTTGTACGCACTAGCGAGATGCGTAAAGCAAAATGGAATGAATTTAACCTTGATAAAAAAGAATGGCGCTTACCATCCAGTAATACAAAAACCTAGGCCACAATGATAAGGACGTAATTAAACGTGTTTACACGTGATATAATTGTTATGCTGCTAACCAAACGTCTGTTTGTAACTTGCAATGAGGTACGGAAACAAAAAACGAAACCCAAAAAACGTGACCAGCAGACCCACAAAGGCTGTTGGCGCAAGGACAGATAGAATTATGTTTGGTGGAAAAAAAAGATACGTCGCACTATTTGCTTTGGCTTGTATGTTGATTGCAGTCGGTATTGCAGTCGGTAACTCACGAAGAGTACAGGCCGTTCAAAACGGCGTTATCAAGATACTTGATTATTCAACTTTAACTGTACAGCAAAAATCAGAAGTTGAAAAAATGTATCAAGATGCTTTGAATGCCTGTAACGTCAATAGTGTAGAGTCAAGAAAAGACACAGAAAATAAGGTGTGGATTTCAGTCCACTGCAACAATTCTGTGCCGCGCTATTTTGAAATGGAATCGGTAGAAAAAGTCGTTTTTGACGGGTGGACGGCCGCTGGCACGATTGCGGCAAAGTACCCATACCGTGAAGGCGAATTATACACAAGTACCATTTCAGTTACTGGCGTTGATGCAAACGGCAATTATAAGGCGCCAATTGCACAGATTGACTTCAAATACCCTTAGCAGCCACGTCTAGCGTAACAAAAAGCCCTTCCCCTTGCGGGGGAGGCACCCAAAAGATATTCACTTAGTATCTTTTGCGTGCCTTGTTATATTAACATATTGTTATATACTGCACATAAACCACACTTACTACATCAACCCCTAAAAACAGGGTACAAAAAACAATCTGGGGGTATATATGGGGGTAAATTGCCTGCCCACTAAAACTAGGCTACTGTAATACAAATAGCTATTTCAACAATATTGATACTGGTACCCCAGCCACTTATTAATTATAGTAACCTACGCTTGTTATTAAATTAATATTGACATTTTTAATTCCCTATAATTAACTAACCCCTCACAAGCTATTCTTTACCATCTCTGCTAAAGATTTAATATTAAATGGTTTTGGTAAAAACTCATATTCAAATGGGGCGTTTTCAATAACATCTTCAGCATAGCCAGACATAAGTACTACTTTAACATCATCTGATATCTCTAACGCTTGGCGCACAAACTCTGTACCGGTAATACCTGGCATCATTACATCGCTAAGTATAAGGTTAATTTCAGCATGATGTTGTTTATACATATCTAGCCCGGCCTCACCGCAATCGGCGGCAATTATTTTGTAGCCCTTTTTCTCTAATGCACGGGTGGCAAGGCTGCGGATGGCTTTTTCATCCTCTACTAGTAGTATTGTCTCCTCACCAGATAAATCTGTTGTAAATTCTGGCTTATCTTTTGCCGCCTCCTCATTAATTGTGGGCTTATCCTGCGGGGTGTGTTTTTTAAATAAAACATAAAACTTGGTGCCTTTATTTAGCTCTGTCTCAATAAAAATATGGCCATTTGTTTGCTTAACAATACCATATACAGTTGCTAAACCTAGCCCGGTACCTGCACCTATTTTTTTAGTGCTAAAAAATGGCTCAAAAATTTGTTTTAAATGCTGTTGCTCAATACCTGTGCCATTATCGGCAATGGTAAGCTGCACATAATTACCAATATCTAAATCGTCACTATCTGGACAAAAATATTTGTTAAACTCTGTGCTACTATTAATGGTTATATTTTGGGTTTCTATAGTTATCTGCCCGCCATCTGGCATAGCATCGCGTGCATTTACAGCTAGGTTAATTATCACCTGCTCTATCTGGCCTTGATCAGCATATATATGGTTAATCTCCTGCCCGTGGTTAATATTAAGGCTAATATTTTGCCCAATTAAGCGCCTAATTAAATGCGATAGCTCGGTTAACACATCTGTTAAATTAAGGCTACTTGGCTGTAAAGTTTGCCGACGTGAAAATGCCAATAACTGCCTAACTAGATTAGCTGCACGGTTACTATTTTGCTTTATCTGCATAATATCGGGAAAAGATTTATCACCCGCCGGATGCCTTGCTAATAGCAAATCACAAAAGCCAATTATGGCTGTTAGTAGATTATTAAAATCATGCGCTATACCACCTGCAAGCTGCCCAACAGCTTGCATTTTTTGTGATTGATCCAACTGCGCTTGTAGCTTTTTTTGTTGGGTATTGTCTGTTACAGGCTGCGGCTGTGCCTCAGTATTTTTAGCCTGGCGTAGTTGCTGGGCTTGCTCAATAGCTATGTCCGATAATTTATGATGGTTATGCAGGGCAAAAAAGCTAAGTGTAATTGCTAATAGACCTAATAATAAAACTATAATTTTTACCGTTTGGGGCTGTATTATAAACTCCCCAAAAAGGCTTAGTGCAACAATTAAAATAACACTAATAAATAATGTTGTTAGTATGGTTTTATTATGTTTGAGTTTCATGATATTCATCAGAAAGCATTTCCTTTAATCTGGATAGCGTTCTTTTAAATTCAAAGCTATGTTTTTTACCAATATAGATATCTTCTAGGTTGTTTTTTGTGGATAAAAACAATTTAACTTTTGCCTCATATAATACATCTATTAACGTAATAAAACGCTTAGTAGCATCACTCTCATCATCTGTTAATTGTGGGATATTTGCTATGTATAAATACTCATTATTTTTAAAAGTTTTAAGATAATCTTTAGCACTTAATTTTTGTGTACAAACCTCGTTAAAATCAACTAGTTGCGCTTGTGGTTTATACGATATAAAATTTATATAACGGTTATGGCCTAACTTGATTTGTTTGTTTTGTGATGCACCCTCAAAGCATTTGATATAGGCGCTTTGCAAGCTTTTAGCTGTGTTATAAACATGGCTATAATTAGTAGTTTTTGTGGTGCGGTAATCGGTATTGCTATTTAAATTTAGCACCTCTATTTTACCCTGTAAATAATCAACAAATTGCTCATATTTTGTGCGTTGTAGGCCGCCCTTAAAATGCTCAATTGGTGGTTTGTTAGAGGTAAAAATAAACACTGCACCCATATCAAAAAGATACTTAAATAAATCCATTAAAATTACTGCATCGGCTACGTCTATAACCTCATACTCGTCAAAGCAAATTAGCCACGCTTTATTAAAATATTCTTGCGCGATAGTTTTAAGCGGATCAGCAATATTATTTTTACGATGCTCAGCCAAATAAGTATGGATATTTTGCATAAATTCATGAAAATGTATGCGTTGTTTTTTACCTATCTCATCGCAAGTTTGGTAAAATAAATCCATAATCATAGATTTACCCCTACCCACCTTACCATAAATAAAATAGCCTTGCGGGTTTGGCATGGCTTGCTTAGCGCCAAATAACTTACCTAAAAAACTTAGTTTTTTAGGTTTATATTGCTCTATCTGGGTTTGAAAGTCGGCAAGTATCTTGGCTATTTCTTTTTGTTTTTCATCCGGGTGTAAGCTGCCATCTGCTAGTAATTGTTGGTATAGATTTTGCATTATCTATTTACACTCTTCATCAAGCAGTTTTAACCTTACACTATTATCACCATCACTGGCTGTTTGCTCTTTATTAGGATATAGCTGAATAGTCTGTTTACCCTCAATACTACCAATAAACTCTACCTCAATATTAACTATTTGTCTGCACTTGTTATTATTAGTTTTTGTCTCAGGCTCTGAATAGATTTTTTTATATACAAATAAAGCTAATATTAAAATCACCCCCCATTTGGTAACTTTATTTAGGCCCTCATCCCCCATATCAAACTCTGGGGTTTTATTTTTACGCTTTCTAAAAAACATAAATAATGTTTAGTACACAACATGGTAATTGTAAAAAACTTATACCAAGCAATTAAGGCATTAATAAAACGTGATGGTACTGAATATGCTGGATATTTAGCATTTATGCTTATGTTAAGCTTATTTCCATTTATGGTATTTTTTACATCACTGCTAAGCTTTTTAGGAGAGACCGAGCTAGGCATAAAATCTCTAGAAGTTATGTTATCCACACTGCCCGAGCAGTTAAAACCAATAATGCAAAACAAAGTAAATGATTTACTATCAGGCCCTCCGGCTGGTTTACTTACTTTATCTGTTATTGGCACCATCTGGACGGCATCATCCAGCTTAGAGGCGCTCCGTGGTGCAATTAACAAAGCCTATAATGTAACCAACCCTCCTATGTTTTTAATTCGGCGTGCATTTAGCATATTAGAGCTACTAGCGTTTACTGCCATCGTATTAGGCATAATCTTTACTATTATACTATTGCCCGAAATTGCCGATTACATAGCTAGTGTTTTATCCAATAACGGTATTGCAAATATTACAATACCTAGCATACTTAGCAAAAGTAGTGCTTTGGTAAATTATACCGTGTTAATAGTAATATTATTAACAATAGCATTTAGCTGTTTTTACTTTTTACCTAATCAAAAGGTAAAATTTAAACATGCTTTACCAGGTACTATTTTAACAGTAGTTTTATGGATAGCGGCCTCTAAATTATTTGGTTTTTACCTCAACAATTTTGCTAATTTTGGTTTTATTTATGGCAGCCTTAGTAGCATAATAGCTTTAATGTTATATCTATTTATAATTAATCTCATTACTATACTAGGTGCAGAGTTTAATAATATCTGTAAAAGTAAAAATTAATCATCATACCCGTATTTACCTTTCCAGAGCTTGCCTAGATAGGCTTTTGCCTTTGCCTCATGCTGATTATTTTGCGGAGTAAATAATGTAGTACCAGCTAATTTTTCT
>Ga0163111_10002193_pt1 | contig 12303 bp, 8 predicted proteins | sample CRUFie1St18metaG_FD_109645 | JGI IMG/M metagenome (GOLD analysis project Ga0163111, IMG submission 109645) | Marine microbial communities from the Costa Rica Dome - CRUD Field 142mm St18 metaG | ecosystem: Environmental > Aquatic > Marine > Oceanic > Photic zone | place: Costa Rica: the Eastern... | reverse complement strand
TGTTGGTGTGCGTTCGAATGTTGGCCCAAGAATCTACACATGGGTCTTAGAAATACACTCAATAATAAAAGTATTAAGGGTAAGTTACAGACTATTTTAGACTTGATTGTTTAACCAACACTTACTTTAAGATCAGTGCCATCTCTCCAAAGTTGTCCTGCAACTCCTGGATCACTGGTAGGTAAGTTTGTTATTTTAACAACAGAATTTGAAAATGTTTTTGCACCTGTTATTGTTTGGTCTGCAGACACAGTTAGGTTAACTGCAACTGCACCACCCGCCGCTCTTAATAGGTCAACCCTGTATGCACTGACAGATGTTGATCCGCCTGATGTACTTGCGGCATTTACAACTGTGCTTGTTCCGTTGAATGTTGCTGAGAATGTCAGTTGATCCGTGCCTTTGGTTGATACTGTTGGACCGGCACTTATGAAGGCATCCTGTGTGCTACCGTCTGACGTTATACCGCTGACCACAGTGACCTCTGATATACTGGCACAGGCCTCTGATGAGTTGTAACCAGTGACAATGTAAAAGGCACCTGTCGCTGTGTCTGACGTGAATGTGTCTATTTGTGTGGCCGATGAACTCACCGTTGTTGTCGCGATCGTTGCCACGTTGTCACCGTCACTTGCTGATTCCGAATCTGATAATAATATCTTGTAACCTGTGATCCTACACTGTGCTGACAGTCCTTTAAGTCTTACATTTCCACCTGATATATCCGCAGATAGTGTTGTCAATGCTGTGCCTGTGTACGTTTGCACATCACCGTATGGTGTTAGGTAAGCATTTGTGCCATCGTGTACAAGTAATGCTTCTATGTTTTGCAGTTTGTTGTTTGCTGAATCATTTAAACTTAAGAAATATTTTGCTCCTCTGTATGAAGACGCACTCCAAGAGTCAATAACTGATGCACCAGCATCTTCCCTTTTCAGGTGTACTCTCCATGCACTCACTGATGTACTTCCACCACTAGTTGATGCGGCCTTCAATGCTATTGTTCCTGAACTGTTTGTTGCTGTAAAGTTCAATTGGTCTGTGCCTTTTGAACTTATCCCATGTGCCGAAACATACGCATTAGAACTATCAGACAATACCATAACCTCGTGTATGGAAGCCGCCGCTTCTGAAGAATTGTGTCCTGTGACAACGTAAAATGCTCCAGTGTGGTCACTGGTTGACCACGAGTCGATTGTTGTTGCCGACGAACTCACTGTTGTTGAAGCAAGTGTTCTGTGTATATCTGCTGTACTACCATCATATGTTGTGCTCATTGAGTCTGCTAACAGCACTCTGTGTCCTATTATTGCCCAGTTGGCAGACGAAGCACTAACCAACAATCTTACGTTTCCGCCACTGATGTCTGTTGTGAGAGTAAAGATTGCGTCGGTACCTGCTGTACAAGTTGTACCATAATTACTGATGTATGATGACGTGCCGTCGTGCACCACTATTGCTTCTTGCACACAGGTTACGCCCGTGTCCGAATTTTTTCCAGTTATGATATATTTTGCACCTCTGTTGCTACCAGCAGAGAACGAGTCTAGAGTTTCGGTTGCTGAGTCTACATCGCTGTTGTAAAAAGTTTTTACAGCATCTGATACTGCTAAGGCAGTACTACCACCAAGTGCTATTCTGTAGTAGGACATACTGTTAAGTGCAGAGTTTCCTTGTCCCCTCAATCTCACAGAGCCGCTGGCAAGATCTGTGGACACAGTTGGGTAACTGTTCGATTCATCTGATTTAATAATGTGTGTTTGGTTCATATAAGAATATGTGCCATCGTGTGTAACATTGTATTTTGCCATCATCACATCACTGTTGGTCTCATCTCTGATCACAGTAAAATACACAGCGGAGTTAACGCCTGTTGCTGAAAATGTGTCTAAATTTTTAGTTGCACTGTTGTTGATAGAAGTTGAAAATCCTGTGTCCACATATGAATTAAAGTTTGTTTGTCCGTTGGTTGCGTCTGCCTGTGAGAAGATTCCTATGTTTCCTGACGTTGTGTCTGTCGTGTTGTCGCCCAATGGCCATCTGTACCAACTAACACTGTTGATGTCTGATGCACCTGTACCTCTAACTCTCACTTTACCGCTGTCAATATCTGCTGTAATGGCTATGTGATCGTGTCCGTCTTTGGATTCAGTTGCGTGTGTTGTTGCAACAAAGGCGTCTGTGTCATTGTGTACCACACTGTATTTCTGTGTTGAAACAACATTGTTGTTTGATTCGTCCATTGTAATTGCAAAGTATAAGGCAGAGTCATATGCTGTCGTAGTAAAAGTATCTAGGTTTTTAGCATTTTGTCCTATACCAATTACTGATTCACCACTGTCTGACACCGCACTTGATGAAGAAGCACCAAGTTCTGCCCAACCGCCGGCTGTTGTGTAACCCTCAATCTTGTCAGTGGTTGAGTTGTAACGTAATAATCCTGTTACGCCCGAAGGTCTTTGTGCAGTGGTACCGTTGGGTAATCTAATTGCAGTAGTGGCATTGTTGACGTCAAATGCCAATGCGGCACTATAGGTTGCAACAGTCTCTCCGTCTATCTGTACTGTGACTGTGCCTGTACCTGAATCAGCAACCGCTACATTTGAGTTACCTTGTGCTATGGATGTCGTGGAAACAGTGGCAAAAGATAAAGTTCCTGAACCATCTGTTTGCAACACCTGGCTGGCACTTCCGTCTGCCGCTGGCAGTTTGTATTGGTTGTTTATGTCTACTTTACCCGAACCCTTGGGTGACAATCTTAGATCAATGTTTGTCGAATCACCTGTCGCCGCCATTTGTACTGCTTGGTCTGCCGCACCACCCACAGTTTTGATTGTGTTGGTTGAAGATGTAGAAAGGTCAATGACCGACTTGCCGTTGACTTTGATGGTCCTTGATTGGTTGTCCAGTTGGTAACTACGTGTTCGTCTTGTCATTATACTATGTTAATCTCCGATGTTTCTATTTCTGCTACCCAACGAATAGTCTTACCGGCCGCACCTGTAACAAATATTCCAATTGCGTTGTTAGTGTCATCTGCTCGAGCATCCACTTGCCAATTGGTATCATCTCTTGCTACAACGACTTCGTAAACGTTACCTACGTCGGCCACTGTGCCTGAAAAACTGTCACCTACTGCTTTTAGTTCCCAAGCCGCTGATTCACCTGTTGCATCAGTTCTACGTGCTACAACCTGTACCGAGTAATTTATTGTTGTGTTGTTTCCTACAGATATACGTGCACCACTTACACCGCCAACAAATATTTCTGTTTCTGTCGCATTTGTTGTAGTACCCCAAAGCAAATAATTCTTGGCTACATAAGAACCTGTACTGTCTTTTGCTTGTAGGCTGTGTGTGTTTCCCTGAATGATGTCCACAGATTTATCAACCTGAACACCAGTACTAATTGTTTTGATTTTTTCTGAGCCATAATGATATAATTTTACTTCACCTGTAGATCCGTCTGCTTTAATATAATCTGCTAAACCCCCACTGCTATCGTCTGAACTTATTGTGACATCACTGTTGTCAGCATAAGTCCTGATGTTGATATTTCCTGTAGTTTCGTTTATGTTAAGGTTAGATCCAGTGTGTTTAATATTTGTGTCAGCATCAGTACCCAGTTTCAATTCGATACCGTCATCTAGTTGCACATCATATGTAAATTTTGTTAGGCCAGTTCCTGTTGCTTGATAATAAGATAATTCTTTTGTTACTGACATTCTGGCAATATAGATTTCGTTGTTTGCCGGTGATCCTGCCATTCTTAATCTTGCTCTTCCTGATGACACGTCTGCTGTGAAAGTTGCTAGATCATAAGTGCCTGTGCCCACACTAGTTTGTGATATAGTTGCACCATTCTTAGCAGAATTTACATTCAATGTTATTTCAGCATTTTGATATTGTGTTTCGTCACTGTTTGAAACTGATATAAAGTACTTTGCGGAAACGTTTTTGTAAACATCAAAGTCATCGATTGTAGCCACTGCCGAGTCAACATCTTTTACTTTTTTGTAAGTTACATTGTCAAATGTTCCTATTTTTGTTTTTGACCCTAAATCAAGTCTGTACAATAAGGCTGTTGCCGTGGTGCCCATTGTGGTAGCACCATTTAAAGTAACGGTAGATCCCGATATAGATGCCGTAAAAGTTAATGGCGAGGTTGTTCTGGAACTGACTGTTCCATATGTGTTCATGAACACGTTAGTTCCGTCATGGACTAAACTTAATTCTTGTATTGAATAATCACCTTGCGTTGAATCCTTGCTTATAATGATATATTTTGCAGATCTAATATCTGTTTTTGTAAAGTAATCTAACTCCGTTGCCGATGACGTAATTGCAGTTGTTGTTTTAATAATTTTTGTGTTTGTATTTCCTACACTCTCATGATGATCACCTAATGCAGTTCTTTGTATCCTCAATGTTACGTTTGAAGATGTGTTTGTTGCCGCGGATAATTGTAAATTGTTTCCTGATATTGCCGCAGTAAAGTCTACTATCCTAGTTGAGTCTTCATTAACATCATACACTGCTATGTAAGGGGTTGAATCGTCATGCACGATAGATACTTTCAAGTGTCCTGTGAAACTGTTTCCTATGTCTTCTACAGATACATCGTATATTGCACCTCTGTATTCTGTTAGGTCGAACTGGTCTATAACCGCTGATGTTGTGTCAAGGCCATAGTAATTGATTTCTTCTACTGCTGTGTTTGTACCACCACCGCCACCTGTTGAGTCCGCAAATGATAATGTTCCTGAACCATCTGTTGTTATTACCTGTCCGTTGTTACCATCCGCACTTGGATACAATAAACTTGACGCTGTAAGTGTTCCCGCAACAGATAGGTTTGTTCCGTTCAGTAATTGCAATGAATCTGATCTCAATCTAGCAGTGATCGTATTCGAACCTGCTTTCTTGTTCATGAATTCTATTAATCCATCTTCAGTACCATCGCTGGCATCCTGTATCTTTCCTGTAATTTTAGCGTATGTGGTTTCTTGATCTGCATCATTCTCACCAAGGAATTTGATCTGTCCCATGTAGTCCGCATCGGCCGGACTTGCACTGTTTCTCTTCAGTGTTATGACTGGTCCTGCTGATGAACTATTTTCTGTTGTAGTGATTAAAAGGGAATCACTAGTTGACGTATTCGTGATACCAATTGAACTTAACCCCGTCAGTCCTGACGCAGTTATTGTTCCGTTTACATGTAATGGTGTTGAAGGTTCAGAAGTACCAATTCCCACTCGTGAGTTCGTTACATCGAGGTATAACAGGTTTGTTTCAAATGCCAGATCCGTACCGTTTCTCGTCAAGTTTGACTTCAGTACCGACCCAGATATACGACCTATGGCCATACTAGGGTACTCCTTACAATAATGTTAGTGTAGCATACGCCACACACGGCCTCGTTATCATTGCCGGCCGACAGCAGTGCTAGTATTTATGCTATTTGAACATCCACACTTGATCGGGCCATTTTTTCTCTATTCTAGTCATGCCCCAACTGGTCAGCAGTTCCATTATCTGTTTTTTGTGTATGCCATATTTCTGACCGGAGGAGTTGCCTTCTATTTGTATCATTGGTCTATTAGTGCTTATTGTGTTTATTGCCCCCTTGAGGACAGGTATTTCGTAACCTTCAACATCTATCTTAATGACGTCTACGTTGTCAAAACTGTAACTGTCTAGCGTTTTTATTTCGATATCTCCCTTGAAATCAGTGATATGATTTGTGCCAGAATGTGTGTCATATGCCATGGATACTGTGCCACTTACTTCTCCCAACGCCGTCTTATGCAGGTTGCAGTTGTTGTATGTTGAGATGTTGTATTCCAGCATGGGCAGTATTTTTTTGTTAGGCTCGAATATCTCTAATCTTTCTGCGTGGGGTTGCCAGAAGAGAGACCATGGACCCCACCATGCACCTACATCGATTATCCTCCGCAACTTCCTGTCTGCGACATGCTTCAACAGGATGTCGTAGTTTCCGTTTTTATCTGAAAAGTCTTTTTGTACAGTCATAAAAAAAAGGGCGATGTTGCCACCGCCCTTTGTGTTCTACTAAAAAGTAAAAATATTTATTAGTGACTTGTTCTTACTGCCGCTAATACTGATCCTTGACCAGCAGTAGTTTTGTTTGTAAGAGCTCTACCAATCACGTTGAATGCTGTGCATTCCGCTTTTGTAGCCGCTTTTGCAAAACCTGGTACTGATGCAGAAATAAGTCTGTCACCTTTGTTTACCATACCAATAACTTTTACGTCTACTCTTCCTGTCATTGCTACGTATGGGTGAGTTTCGTCGTTACCTGCGCCACCGTTCATTTTGAAAGCCGCTTGGTCCAAACTAGAAATTACACCAAACACTTCGTCTGATCCTTCTTCGTTGACCTTGCAAATTTCTTCTGCTCCGCCTAGTGCTACAACTGTTCCTGGTGCCATTACTTCGTTAGCCGCAAATCTTTCTGCAACGTCAGAATATTGAGCCGCTGTCGCTGTACCTTCTAGGTTGGCAACCAATGTTGCAACTGCTACTGTGATACCACCTGATTTGTCAGCCGCTGTCGCAGTCGTAGTTCCCATTGTGAACTTGTCTGCTGACTCGTCCCAAATAATCGCCGCGTTGTTTCCAGTTGAACCCCTCTCGATGATGATACCTGCATCATTTCCTGATGTTGAGGTTCCTGAGTTAAGTTCTATGATGTTGTCTGCTATTGTCGTGTTAGTCGTCGCAATAGTTTCTGTTGTTCCGTTTACAGTTAAGTTTCCTGTCACTACAACGTTACCTGAGAACGTTGCTGATGTGTCATTTAAGACAAGTTCACTGTTACCGTCTGCAGTAAACGTGATTGTTCCGTTTGATCCTGAGTCAGTTACTGTGATGTTCGTGTTTAACTGTGAAATACTGTTCTGTGATAGACCCGCTAATGAATCATCTACGTATTTCTTGTTGGCGAACTGACCATCGGCGTTTGGTGCCGATGTTGATCCACCTGTAATAGTATTTGCACTTGCTGATATTACTATATCACCAACTGATATACCATTGTGTACTCTAAAGTTTCTTGTTGTCATGGTTCCTATATCTCCCGCATGATTAAGTTTATATTAAGAAGGGCATAAAAAAACGCCCTAACAGTAGTATTTACCGTTAGAGCGTTTAAAATTACCTTTAGGGGTCTAGTTTTGCTTACTATACTGCCATTAATGAGTACTGTACTTTGGCCGCTGTTACGCCACCTGTACTCAATGCTTTGACTTCTACTGTACCACTGTTATAGTTTGCAGTGATTGTAGCCAAGTCACCGTCACCAGTGTTTGTGATACCGTGTACAGTTATGAATGCAGTTGTACCGTTGTGTACAACAACACCTTTCGTTGCCGCATACTCTGTGTTAGCAGTGTCAGTCAAACAAATGAATATCTCAGCACTTCTGTATGAAGCACCGTTGAATGTCAAAATGTTTGTTGCTGTTGATGTGAAGTTTACTGAACTTGTCTCAGATCTTGCTATACCACCTGTCGCTAACGCAGTGTTGTCAGCACCTGTGATCGCAAAAATTCTTGCCGCACTGTGTGGAGCAGAAGTAAATGTGATGTTAGTACCTGATACTGTGTAGTTTTCAGTTGGTTCTTGATACACGTTGTCGATGTAAACGAAAACGTTGTTCACGTTTTCTGGAGCCGAACTAAAGAATCCTGAGAACGTTGTAGTCGAACCGTCACCTGTTGCTGTTTCCTTCGTGAAAGTTGGAGCCGTTCCCGCAATCGCTAGGTTTACGAATGTTGAACCATCTTGGCAACCTTCATACTGTCCAGTCTGTGAGTTGAATCTGATGATACCTGTTGCACCTGTTGGTCTGTTAGCAGTGGTTCCAACCGGTAATCTCAATGCATCAGTTGAACCTGACATGTCAAGATCGTATGCTGGTGCACTTGTACTGATACCTATGTGATCCTCAGAACCGTCCAAGAAGAACAAGTGAGTGTCTGTGTCACCTTCCATTCTAAAATCAATTGCCGCACCCGCATCGTTAAATGTAACTGCTCTTGTGAAACTTGCACCACCTGTGCTGTTAGCGTTCAAGTTTGCATATGAGTCAATTGTAACGTTACCTGCAGTTGTTCCATCTTCTCCTGATGTTACTGCCGCCGCAAACTCGTCTGCTGATTCATCCCAAATGAACGATACGTTTGCTAATGAACCCCTGTTTAAGAATAAACCTTGGTCAAAAGTGTTTGCGTCACCACCTGAGTTGTTTTTTGCTAATTGAATTAGTGGATCTTCAATAGTTAATGTTGTACTGTCAATTGTTGTTGTAGTACCGTTAACTGTTAAGTTTCCTGTTACTGTTAAGTTTGATGTAATTCCACCTGAAGTGAATGATAATCCGTTTGCAGAAATGTTCATGATTTCAGAACCTGCTACGTCAAATCTGATTATGTCTTCGTCTGAACTTTCTTCAACGTTTACTTTTGTGTCTCCATCAGCATCTTTTAGTTCTGAACCTGATGCCAAGTTAGCATAAGCACCACCTGAGTAACCTTCGATGGTTCCTATTGTAGTGTTGTACCTGATGTCACCGTTTGCTGGTGAGCCTGGTCTCTGTGCTGTTGTTCCTGATGGTAGTCTTAGTGAGTCTGTTGCAGATACGTGTAGTGTGGTTGCCGGTGAAGCCGTTCCAATACCTACCCTGCTGTTAGTTACATCTAAGGCTAATAAATTTGTTTCAAATGCTAAATCTGTACCTGACCTTGCCAGGTTGGCAGATAACATCTGTCCTGTTATTCGTCCTATTGCCATTGTTGTTTCCCCTTATCGATAATTGTTGTCTTGCAAAACTGTAGGTATTTATTTGATTCTACGTGATTTGTGGTGTTAAATACCGTAAGACTATGAAAAGTGCGTATATTACAGTTATCGGCAGTCTACCCATACGGTTCGATATAGAGCAGGCCCGTGCCTTGGGGCCAGTGATTGCCTCCGCCAATTCCAACAAGAGTATAACATTCGACTATGCCACCGTTAACACAGAAACCAATCTACAGGACATGCTTAACTCACCCAACTTTCGAGGTGCAGAACTGCTGGTGCCAGAGAACTTATTCAAGAAATACGTGTTCTTTGATGGGGTGACCTGCCTGCCGGAGTTCCCAGGCCTTAAAAGTTATGACATAGATCCAGAGAAATGTTCACCACAGGTACTGAGTCTTATGCTGTCCGTGTACCTAAAACAGACGATAGTTTTCCTATTGGGATATGACATATCAAATCCCACAGAGCTCACGAGATTGAAAAGCATCATGATAGCAAATCCTAACACAAAATTCATGTACATATGCGATCCTCCCAGGACATACCAATTGGACGACCTCGCAAACGGATTCTGTGACAACTACATCAAGTTTCAGGAGTTGATAGATCGTGCAAAATAAACCCATAATTTACAGGTACAGCGTGAAGTTGATGTGGCCGGCTATGTGTCGTAATCGTAGTGTTGAGATATTGAAAGATAGACCGGACCTCGTTGATCAAATGAACAAGTACAGGATCAAGATTGACAATATATTAAAGATAATATGCAGGAAACACTTCCAGGTTGATGGGACCTACATGATGTCTGGAGTGAGATTGTGGTTCGAGTCAGGACAAGACTGTTATGAATTCATAATCAGGCAACCAGAATTTGATTGGGAAATAAAGCCAGAACTTTCAGTGATGAACACGGTGACCAGTCAGTTGCAGACTTTCGATATCGTTTACACGCCCACAGGCGTCACTATAGATTAATCAGCAAAGCCGTGTAGGACCGATATCCTAGCACCTGCATGTGCGGCCTCACCAAAGTCTATGGTTGTACCGGTTATGGTGTAGTTCTGTGTTGGTTCCTGCATCACGCCGTCTATGTATACCACAATGTTTTCAACCCCCGAAGGAGAAGTACTCATTGTGAATGACTGTGTTGAACCGTCGCCAGCGAATATGTCTTTTACTACATTGTCCGCGTCATGGTCAGTTCTTAGATTGGTGAATGTCGATCCATCCTGCGAAACCTCATACCTACCTGTTTCAGTGTTGAATCTTAGTACACCTTCTTGTGCAGATGGTCTTTGTGCTGTTGTACCTGTTGGTACTACTATGCCTGTGTTTGATTGGAACACGTATTGTCCTGTTCCTGATGTTTCAAACTCCATGTCCGCGTTAGAACTGTTTGTTGAAACCTGGTTACCAGAGAATGTGAAGTCACCTGTATCCGCCACGTTGTTCTGTAATCCTATCGTTCCTGTGTATCTTGCTCCGGAAATATAAACAGATTTTCCTGAGAAGTTCACTCCGTTGGGTAGGTTTGTACCAATAAAGTGTATCACACCAGACTGATAGTCAAAGAAAAATTCGTCGTTGTTTCCTGAACCAGCGGCAAATACCTGTGTGCCTCCTGATGCGGCATTGCCGGCATCACCTGATGTATGAATGTAAACTTTTACTCCATACGTTGAACCAAATTCCGGTGGTATCCAATCTGTTGTGCCTGTCTTCCAGGTCCTATTTGCTGTGGCAGTTCCATCTGCAGTGGTTTGCACCGGTGCACTTGTATTGTAACAAGTTACCACACCCGAAGAAGAACCCGGTTTGGTGCCTGGAATCAGACTGGCCTGGTTCCATGTCTTGTCACCCCTTAATAATAAAGGAGAAGCAATGGCTTCGTTGGGTGCCGCCTTAAGGGCGTTGGTGTCAGTTTTAGTCGCACCATAACCTATCTTCTTCCAAAGGTAGTCTACTTTTTTTGCATCTGCTATCGCCATTACTCTGCTTCTCCCACTGACAGTGCTGTCACACTATCGCCTGAATTCAATTTTAATCTTACTAATACAACGTTTCCTGTTGCGTTTGCTGTGCTTTCTGTTCCGAGAGTGAACGTGAATTGTTCACTTGAGTAACTTGTTCCGTCTAAAACTCTGTCGCCACCTGTCTTGGCACAACCTTGAGAACCATTTCCTCCTGATCCTGAGTCGCCACCTGGTACTCCTGCTCCTCCATACTGTATTGAACAGTCCAACCATCCGTTGGCATTGGAAGCAGAATCGATTGCTGTGCCTGGTACAGCAATGAACATACCCGATACTGTTCCTGTCATTGTGATTGAAAATTGAGATGCAGGTGTTCTTCTAAATGCAAAAGTATAGTACTGTGCTTGACCACCATTCCTGCCTGTGTTTAAATCTGGACCTGCTGGAAGATATCCACTGCTTAAATCTGTTGTAAAGTGTTTTATTGTTCCAAATCTGGATATGGCTTCGGTGGTCCCCGCCACAGTAACAGCACCTGACCAAGCGTTGCTGGTGTAGTAGTTTGTGGCTGAGTTGAAAGAAGGTGTGTCCGACGAGGACCCGAACCCTGATATCCTTTTGGCGCCTTCGTTAATGTGAGTGCTTCCGTCGCCAAGAGAATTTGGTACAGTTATACCTCCTGCTTCATTGTCTAGACCTGACAACGCCGCAGTCTTGTATACTTGAATTTTTGTTGAACTAGAATTGTATGCTCCCGTTCCGTTTGCATTTTTACTTCTTGCTCTAATAGTTTTTACTGTCTTAACACTTCCACTATTGATACCCACAGTCAAAGCCGCCAGTGTGTATGGACTGCCCACACCTGTGTTTTTATTAGGTACGCTTCCTGTAAGCATAGTACTAGCACCATCTATTTGTGCATATGTATAAGCGGTATCGTTAATTGCGTCACCTGATGTTGACTCTTGGTTTGTGTCATTGTGTATCTGGTGAGGTGAATTCGTGTCTTGGTATGCCTGCCCTGTAAAGTTTGCAACTGTTGTACCTGTGACAGTAAGTGTAGGAGAACCTGCATCGTAGTAAGGTACACCAGATACGTGTAATTTTGTTCCTGCTGTGCCCTCTGCAACTGTTCCTATTGTTGTAGTCGGAACACCTGTTAGAAGGTCTCTGACAACGTGTACAACATTTGTGTTACCTCCAGCACTGCTTTCGATACGCTGTGCATTCAATCCCGCTGAATAACTTGAAAGAGCCTGTGAAATCTTTGCTGTCGCTACTAGATACAACCTTTGTGGATATGAACCTATCTCGTCAGCGTCTCTGTGATTAGTGATCACTAAATCTGTAAACGTTCCGTTGTTGCCGCCACCCTCTGACGTAGTGAAAGTCCGAGCGCCACTGGCACTGGCATTGATTGATGCTGTCACTGTTTGGTTCACAGTCGAACCTGTGCCATTGGAGTTGTTTGTTAAGAAATTCGTTACAGTATTTGTTTCCACTGG
>Ga0163111_10002190_pt1 | contig 12306 bp, 6 predicted proteins | sample CRUFie1St18metaG_FD_109645 | JGI IMG/M metagenome (GOLD analysis project Ga0163111, IMG submission 109645) | Marine microbial communities from the Costa Rica Dome - CRUD Field 142mm St18 metaG | ecosystem: Environmental > Aquatic > Marine > Oceanic > Photic zone | place: Costa Rica: the Eastern... | reverse complement strand
ATATATTGGCAATCATAAAACAATGCCCCTTAATAAGTTAGAGAACTTTATAAAGAATACTGAAGGGCGTATTCTTTATGTTAATCCAAGTGACCTTGATTCAACTGATGCGATAGAAAATCAGGGTAATTCACTTACAACACCCTTCAAGACTGTTCAGAGAGCACTGATAGAAGCTGCTAGATTCTCTTATTTGAAGGGGAACAATAATGATTTAGTTGAAAAAACAACTATTTTATTATATCCTGGCGAACACATAATTGATAACAGACCTGGTTATGCGATTAAAGCAGATGGAACCGCAGCAAAGGCGGTATCACAAACTGGATCTGAGACAAATGCATCGACTGAATTTTCTCTAACTTCTAGTTCAATATTCGATTTAACACAAGCAGATAATATTCTTCATAAGTTTAATAGTATCAATGGTGGTGTTGTAATACCAAGGGGAACATCACTTGTTGGATTAGATTTGAGAAAGACAAAGATAAGACCAAAATATGTTCCAAATCCAACTGATCTAAATGTTGGTAATTCAGCAATATTCAGAGTCACAGGTACTTGTTATTTCTGGCAGTTCTCTATTTTTGATGGTGATGATACTGGATTAGTATATACAGATGCAACAGATTTTTCTCTCTCTAATCAATCAAGACCAACATTTTCTCACCACAAACTAACTTGTTTTGAGTATGCAGACGGTATAACAATACCATCTGGATATACAATATCCGACTTAGCAATGTATTATGCTAAGTTATCAAACGCATTTAATTCAACTGATAGAATTATTGAAGCATCAGATCGTTTCCCATCAAGCACAAGTGGATTCTCTCCACAAAGACCTGAGTTTGAGATAGTGGGTGCATTTGCAGCAGATCCAATTAATATTTCAAATATAATTTCTGGTGATGGTTTTTCACCAAGCACTGTAATTACAGTTACTACAACAAATCCTCATGGTTTGAACGCAGGTACTCCTATAAAAATAAAAGGTGTTGGCGTAGATGATTACAATATTTCAACAAAGGTTCAGAATGTAAATAACACAACTGAATTTACATATTTACTTCCATTTGTAAGAACTAATTTACCTGCTTCACCAAGTGCATCAGCAGCAACTGTAACCATAGAAACCGATACTGTAACAGGTGCATCACCTTATATCTTTAACTGTTCACTAAGATCAGTCTTTGGTATGAATGGTATGCATGCTGATGGTAAGAAGGCAACTGGTTTTAGATCAATGGTTGTCGCTCAGTTTACTGGAATATCACTTCAAAAAGATGATCGTGCCTTCGTTAGTTATAACAAAACGTCAAGAATTTACGAAGGTATAGGACTCACCAAAGTCACAGGATCAGAATTATCAAGTGGATCGTCTGCAACAAATACAACACAGGTTTATCATTTAGATTCAAATGCAAGATATCGAAAAGATTGGGAAACTGTTCACATTAAAGCAAGTAATGATGCATTTTTACAGATAGTTTCTGTATTTGCAATTGGTTATGCAAGGCATTTTGAATGTAATGCTGGTGCTGATTATAGTGTTACAAACTCAAACTCTAACTTTGGACAACTATCTCTTGCCTCTGAGGGATTTAAGAAAGAGGCGTTCTCTAAAGATGATAAAGCGTTTATCACAAACATTATAACACCTAAATCTATCACATCCACGGAAGAAGATGTTGATTGGATATCATTAGATGTTGCAAAAACTATCTCTGTTGGAATTTCAAGTCATTTATATCTCTTTGGATTTAACGATAAAGATGTTAAACCACCAGTTATCATACAAGGATACCGAGTTGGTGCTAAGTTAAACGATAAATTAAATATTATCAATTCAGGCACAACTTATTCTGCTGATATTTTAATGGTGGATACAGATCCAGCAAGTGGTGCAGTTTATGGAACTACGAGTTCGCAAAAGGTATTAGAGGTTGCTAACATAACTCTTAGCACTCAGTTTAATTTCTTGTTAGATCATGGTTTATTGACTGGTGAAAAAGTGAAGATCATAAGTGATGATGCTGATCTTCCAGAAAATATAAATGCACATCAAACTTATTTTGTTATTAAAGTAAATGATACAGCAATTAAACTAGCATCATCTTTAACTAACGCTGAAAATGGAACGGGGATTTCAGTATATGGTGGAACAAATCTTAAAATATTAAGTAGGGTATCTGAAAAAGATGCTGGTGATGTGGGTTCACCAATTCAGTTTGATACAACAAATAGCAACTGGTATATTCATACAAACGGAAATGGAGTTGCTGGAGGAGGAAGTCAAATTTACAATGCATTCGTTACTGGTGGTGTTGCAACATTTGGGGACAGAACAAATGTATCATTCTTTAAAAGAAATGAAGATGCAAGAAGTATAGATGAGAAACTTTATAAATTTAGGGTTGTAGTTCCAAAAGAGTTTGATAACGCTAAGAATCCAGAAGAGGGATTTGTTCTACAGGAATCTGGATCCACAGCAGCGAGATCAAATGCAGATTTTTCTCTCACATCAATTACAAGTTCTGATTATGATTTCAAACGTAATAATAGATTCATTAGCACTTGTACTGAGGCATCAAACGTAGTCACAACTATTACAGAATTACCTCATGATTTAGATGTTGGTGATCAAGTTATTATTAAGAATGTAAGTAGCACAACAAACACATCTGCTACAGTTAATCAAGGGTATAACGGTACATTTTTAGTCACTGCAGTTGATAATGATAAACAATTTAGATACTCAACAACTGATGTAGATGGTGTAACACACACTGTTGGATTCTTTACAAATGATACAAGTAATAGAACTACGTTATTGCCTAGATTTGAAAGGAATGATTTACAGGCAAATTACTATGTTTATCGAAACGATATCATACAGGAATATGAAAAAGATATTTCTGATGGTGTTTATCATTTGTATGTTTTAAATGCAGACAATCAAATTACTGAGGAGTTTGTAGATGAAAAATTCAGTCAGAATGTTGACGATCTATATCCACAATTAGATCGAGATAATGTTAATGATAATCCAGAGGCATCAAAATCTTTCGCAAAAAGATCACCAGTTGGTAGTGTCGTTACTAACGATCTTAAGAAAAGTGTTACGAGAGAAACTGCTGATAGTATACTAAAAGATTTACACATAGGTTTACCAATTACGGGAGTAACAACTGTAACGGGTACCGCAACACTTACTTTTGATAGACAACATAATTTAAGTGGTATTGTTACTTGCTCAATATCTGCTGGAGGTTCAGGTCTAACTAACGGTACATATCATAATGTTAAATTATTCAACACTGGTGGTACAACATGGGATGGTGCAACTGCTACTGTGGTAGTATCTGGTAATCAAGCAACTCAGGTTGATGTTACTGCTGGTGGATCAGGATATGCTGGAGGTGAAACACTAGACTTAGATAATACATTTACAGGTGGATCTGGTGCTAGAGTTACCACATCTACAGTCGGTATATCTACAGTTATTGGTAATACAGTTCAAATAACAGGTATTACAACATCAAGTGGTGGATATTATAGAATCACAGGAGTTCCTGCATCAAATAAAGTTGCGATTGCAATCACAGCTGGTGATGATATTCAGGTTGGTGAATATCTTTTAAATGTAGGACATGAAATCCGAGTAGTATCATCTTCTTTTGATTCTACAACTGGTAATACGACATTTGTAACTGCTTCACCTCATGGATTTGTTAATGGTAATAGTTTTAGAGTTCATGACTCAGCAAATAATAATAAAGGAGATTATGTTGTATCAGGAATAACCACAACATCTATCACTACTAATAGTGTAACGAGTGTTGGATCTGCTTCTTTCTTATTGAAGCATGCTATGTCTGCTAATGATAGAGCATCTGATATTACTGGAGAAAATTTAGGAGCGAGAGGACTATCATTCTATGGTAATGAGAGAATGACTCTTGATTCTAATATCACTAACGACACCACTCTCCATGTTTCAGTTCCAAACTCTGGCATCTCTACCACACAAAGATTTGAATTAGGATCATACTTCCAGATTGATAGTGAGATTATGCGTGTTACAAGTAGTACACTTTCTGGATCTGGAAATAATGAGATTACAGTTATTCGTGGTGCACTAGGAACACTTAAAGAAAATCATGCTGGTGGATCTCTGATTAAAAAAATATTACCAAGAGCAATTCAATTCCATAGACCCTCTTACATCAGAGCATCAGGTCACACGTTTGAATATCTTGGATATGGTCCAGGTAACTATTCAACTGGTTTACCACAGGTTCAAGTCAAGACACTTTCAAGAGAGGAAGAGTTCTTATCACAAGCACAGGAAACATCTGGTGGTATCGTTGTCTACACAGGTATGAACAATGATGGTGACTTCTATATTGGTAATAAATTAATTAACTCATCCACTGGTAAGGAAGAAACATTTGATATTCCAGTTCCAACAATCACAGGACAAGATCCTGCTAGATTGAGTGTCGTATTTGATGAAGTAATCGTTAAAGAGAGAATACTTGTTGAGGGTGGTAAATCCAAGACAATTCTATCTGAGTTTGATGGTCCAGTTAACTTTGATAAGGAAGTTAAGATAAATGATAAAACAACAATTAATGGTCTAACCAAGATCAATAATGATGTCGAAATTACATCTACTACTCAGTCAAATAATAAAGATACTGGATCTTTAATTACAGAGGGTGGTGTAGGCATTGAGAAAAACTTAAATGTTGGTGGTAACTTAAATGTAAGTGGAGTTTCAACCTTTGTTGGAGTCGTTACATGTCAGAGTGATTTATTTGTTGGTGGAGGTGTAAGTGTTGTTGGTGTTGTAACCATTGCAAGCGACATTGTTTTAGGTGGTAGTATTCAATCACCATCTGGGGGTGGTGCAATCGTATCATCTGGTGGTACATTTGGTAATATTCAAATCGCAACTACCAATGATAATGAAATTGATACAAAGGTAGGTAATCTTGTAATTGATTCTTTCGGTGGAACGACTACACTTGATGATAATGTTATAGTTGGTGGAACTCTTGAAGTAAATGGCACTATAAGTGCTATAAATTCAGATATTATTGCCTACGCAACATCTGATGAAAATCTGAAAGAAAATCTTGTAGTAATTCCAAATGCACTTACTAAAGTGGGGTTAATGACTGGATACACTTACACATGGAAAGGCGAACCAGACTCACAAGATACTGGTGTTATCGCACAACAAGTTGATAAGTTGGGATTACCAGGAATAACAACAACAAGATTTGATGGATCTATGGCGGTAAGATACGACAGATTGATTCCCATATTAATTAATGCAATTCAAGAATTAGAACAACGTGTTAAAACTCTGGAGGGATAATGGCTTTACAATCATCTGGAACTATTAAGTATAGTGAAATTATAGCAGAGTTCGGTACACCAATCTCTGGTGGAATTGGAGAGTTTAGAGTTTCTGAAAGTGTGGGATCATTAAGTAATTTACCACTTGATGCAGATACTTGTGGACCGAGTGCGAACGCAGATATTCCACAGACAGGACCAATAAAGTTTAGTGATTTCTATAATGCTAGATTAAATCATGTAGTTGATTTACACTCAATAGGTAACAACACTACCAGACAAGATGCGAAGTTACGTTGGAATTCTGGAAATGTGCATATCGTAGGATCATCTAAAACTGGTAAGACACCACCACCCGATACGATAGATGATAAAGTTATTATTAATGTAAACGCAACAATCGGATCAGATAAAGGGGCTCAAAGGAATTGTGCATTAAGAACTGGAGTCTGGGATTCTGGTACAAGTCTTAAGATTGAGATAGGAACATCTGGTAAATTATATGGAGGTGGTGGTGATGGAGGTTCTGGTGGATCTGCAAATAATGGAAGAGGTGGTGATGCTAAAACTGGTACTAGTGCATTAGGTATTCAATATCCATGCACAATTAATAATTTAGGTGTCATCCAATCTGGTTACGGAGGTGGCGGTGGCGGTGGCGGTAGAGAGCAACAAACAAATACAGGTAAAAAGTCTCCACCAGCAAATAACGGTGCTAGTGGTGGAGGTGGTGGCGGTGGAGCTGGTCTCCCTGCTGGAAATGGTGGTGTATCTCCACAAAATGCTTTTGGTGGTGGCACTAATGGAAGTGATGGAGAGGCAGGTTCTTTAAGTGGACAGGCATCAGGTGGTTTAGGTGGTAATTACGGTGCTGATGGAGGAGATAGTAGTCTTGTAAACAACTCAGCAACTAAGGGTGATGATGGAGAAGTAGATACTAACACAGGTGGGCATGGAACTGGAGGTGACAATGGATTTGCTATTATAACTAATCAAGGATCCTCACCATCTGTGACGGGTGGTGGTACCATAACAGGAAGAACAATTACTAATACTGCTCCCACATGATATCTCCAAACATATTATTCAAAGTGATTCGTAATGACCCAATTAACAAATCAATCGTTGTAAAATTTTGTCGTGAGAATGCACAGAAGTCGATTGATGAATATAAATCAGTTAATATATCATATCGAAACATAGATTTTAGCAGTCCAAAGGCATTTGAAGATAGTATGCGTTCTAGAGGAAATCCTTTAGTAATGAAACAATTAATTAATGAACCCATTCTAGATCAAAATAAAGGAGTATCTGGAATATTTTCAACTAATATAGATGATTACATTGGAAAAATTGTTTGTACCACAAGTGACACAAGTGGTTCTTTAAATAAGGTAACATTATGATTGATGATGGAAACAAAAGATTTTATCGTAGATGTGATGAGTTTGCGATATGCGTAAATCTAGGAAAAAAAGGGTATGTAACAGCAGAGAGTCCAGAGGATAGAAACACTATATTTCAATATATTGTGTACGGAAAAGGAAAGGCTGGAATTATGTTTACGGAAGATAATATTGAATTTAAAGATAGAGAGTTAGTTGATTTAAGGAGATATGTTCATGATTATGTTATGTCTATTGCAACTGAGGATTTTTTCATCATAGGATTTAATACTTATGATAAGTATCAGAAATGGGATGCAAGATTAATCACAGAGGAGGAGACAGAGTTGAATTTGAGAACTATATATGATAAAATAGAACCAGTTAACAGTCGTACATTTATTTTATGTTTAGATGGAAAACCTATTGTTAACGATAAGAGATTAAAAAGATATGATTACTCTGAGGTTTTCTTTGGTAATTCATATAAGATTGATTTAAACGGAGGAGTATTAGGACTTTTTGTGCAATGTTAAAAGATTTTTTACATAACTACTTAGATTCTCCATCAGTAGAGGATGCAATAAACACTCCACTAGATAAGTTTGATAAGGATATCTATGGTGTGGTTGGATTTCATTCATATGTTCATTATCGTGATGATCAATTTCAAGTTCAAGTATTCAGATTTTACCCAGACAAATATTTTATAGTTCCAGAACATACCCATCCAAACGTGCATAGTTTTGAAGTTGGTATTAGTGGAGACTTATGGTTTAGTCATGGTGGTAAATGGTTATATCCAAGACATCCTGCACTTCACATCTATAGAGCAAAAACAAAGAAGAAATATCGTTGCATTCAAGTTGATAATGGGGATCCACATGGTGCAGCAGTTGGTCCGACTGGAGGTATATTTCTATCTGTTCAACAATGGTTGAATGGAGTCAAACCATCTTGTGTCGGTATGGATTATGATGGATATGGTGTATCAGAAAAACAGGCAGAGGTTGATGGGGTTAAATATAAAGAGAGGACATGGAAGATGGCTGCAACTAGAGAAACTAAAGCACCTCCTTGGGATATGCCATGATTACAAAAGACGATTTAGATCAATTATACGAGTGGGGATCTAGTGTAGAGTTTCCACTAAAGATATCTCCTAAATTTACAGGTAGGGGGAAAGATTTTGATGGTGATGATTGGAGGGGATATTGGTTAAAAATGACTAGGAGAATGACTAATATTCGTAAAAGTTTCATGCCCGAACATATAATTAAAATACATGAGAACCCTGAAATATTATATTCTGCATTTGTAAATATCGCTTCAGGAGCGGACATAAAACCTCACAAGGATCCAGAGGTATATTTACACAAATATAAAAGAATACAGATACCACTTGTCGTTCCAGAGAAGGAAAAATGTTTCATGGTTTGGGATGATGGTAATAAATATTATTGGAACGTAGGTGTTCCACAATGTTGGGAAGTCATGGATCACGTTCATAGTGGTGCAAATTATTGTGATGAAGATGCTAAATTTCTTTTTCTAGATGTAAAACTAGACACAGAAGTAATGATAAATAACTAAAAATCTATCTATAGAATGGCAAATATTAGGAAGTCATTTAATTTAAGAAGCGGAGTACAAGTTGATGAGGACAATCTCCTTGTAAATAGTCTCGGCAATGTTGGCTTGGGGACAACAGTTCCAAGTGAAACTCTTGATGTGCGAGGAAATATAAAATCTGTAGGAGTTGTTACAGCGATAGGTGGTTTCATATCTGGTGGACTAGAATCAGTAGGTGTTTCTACATTTAGCAATGATGTATTAATTGGATCTGGAATTACTGCATACTCTGCGGTTGGAGTTGTTAGTGCAACGTCATTCAGAGGTGATGGTAGTCAACTCACCAATATACCAACATCACAATGGACAGATTATGATCCAGGTTTAGGATATACGAGTATTTACAATGAGGGTTTCGTAGGTATCGCAACCACAAATCCTAGTTTTACCCTACAAATTGGTGGTAATTCAGATTTAACAAACTTCCGAAATGGTGTAGGTATCAATTCATCTGGTAACATGGTTGTTACTGGTATAGTAACATCAGGATCATTTAAAGGAGAGGGGTCAGATATAACAGATTTAAATGCAAATAATATTAAATCTGGTATTGTATCAAATGCATATCTACAGGTAGGGTATGAGTTCACTGGTATATTAACAGCATCACAGTTTAAGGGTAATGTTCTTGGGGATGTAGTTGGTTTCGCTACGACTGCACGAGACTTAGTAGATGGACTAGATTTAAGTTTTGGTTCATTTACATCTGATAATGCACAAATAGGAATACTGACTGTAACTGGATTACTCATAGCACCAAATGATCCGATTGGTGTGGGAACCACAGCACCACAGGCTAACATCCATGTGAAGAAGGCAGGTATATCATCTATTCAAATCTCAAGTGATACTGATCGAAGTATTATCACTTTAAGTAGAGGTGTAGATCAGCAAGGAAATGCTAGTGAAATAAGATTTGCAAATTCTTTGGGTTCATTCCCAAATAGTGATTCAATGACACTAGATTTCATTAATTATAGTGTAGGTAGTATTAATAGTTATCTTCATGCAGGAGCACCAGGTATTGGAACTGGACAATTTAATTGGTTCTTAGGTAAGAATACAAGTCAGTTAATGACTTTAACCTCTGAGGGTCAGTTGGGTATCGGGCGTACAATCCCAGATAATACACTTGATGTTGTTGGAACGAGCACAGTTAGAAGCAACTCATTTGTGGGTGGTAATTTCAATGTGGTAGGTAATACAAAAATTGAAGGTAATATTGTAGTTGATGGTACTTACAACTTGACCAGTACTGATATAGCAGGTTTAAATCTAGATGTCAGTTCAGGTCATTCTAATATAAAGAATTTAAATATTGATGGAGATTTAAGAGTAGGTGCAGCATCTACGCTCGGTGAAACTGAAATGGATAAACTAAATGTTGGATATCCATATGGTGGAGCTGGTGGAAAAAGATTTGCACTTAACAGCGATAGCACTAATTCTGTAGCGATTGGAACAGACAGACCTATCAATGACGTAGGTTTGATTGCACTAGATGTTAGACATGGAAAGGCAACCTTTTCGGGTATAGGTGTTGGAATTACAGCAATTATTGCTCCTGTTGATTTTAGAAATGCAGGTAGATCTCATGCTGACGTTTCTATAAGTCCACTAGATGCTAATAGGATGTACATGTATCCTCCTAAAGCAACGAACACAGAGAGAGGTAATTTTGCAGGTTTAACTGGCGGTGCAATGTTCTATAACAGTGACGCTAATGCACTTCAAGTTTACAATGGATCATCATGGACATCACTAGGTAGTGGTGGTGGTGGAGGAGAGGCAAATCAAAATGCTTTCTCAAACATAGCAGTGGCTGGACAATCGAATATTGCTGCAGATTCTTCAACTGATACACTAACATTAGTTGGTGGTGCTAATGTAACAATCACAACAAACGCTGGAAATGACTCTGTTACAATCGCTGCAGGTGGAGGAGGTAGTTCTACGTTTACAGGATTATCTGATACTCCAAATAGTTTTACTTCGAGAAAGTATTTAAGAGTTAATTCTGCTGGTAATGCACTAGAATTTAAAAATTCTGGACTAGGTGATGGATTTGTAAATGCTGCTGATTATGGTCTTGATGCAAGTGCGACCACTGGTTCTACAAACGTTGATGCAATCAATGCTGCGATTTCTGCACTAGGAACTAATGGTGGAACAATATTCTTCCCTGGTGGTATGTTCTATCTCAATGCCACTATAACATTAGGAGGAAGTAATAATTCGATACGATTTGTAGGTTCTGGTCATCAAAATTTTGGTGGTGGTGGTGACAGTGGTGGAACTGTACTAAGAAGGGATCAGGATGATGAGTTCTTTAATATAACAAATTCTCGTGCAATTCACTTTGTAGGAATTACATTTAAGGGTGGTACTGCATCTAGTAGTGGTGGAAATGATGGTGTTAGTGGTGGTACTGGTGCTATTACAGTTACTGCAAATGCTGGTTGTCAGGGTCATCTATACGAGAATTTAGTGTTTTATGGTATAAAAAATTGTCTCAACTTTATTGGTTTAAGTGATTCTATAATCAGAGGTTGCAGATTTAGACACCCTCCTACCGATAAGGGAACTGGATCTTTCATCACATTAAGTTCAAACCCTGTAAATATGGATCCCACTGCTGATCCACAACCTGCTGGACATGAAAGACTTGATCAAATTAGAATTTCTGATTGTGTTGGTGATGGATACTTAGGATCAGGTGCTAATCAATTTAATAATCAAGTTGATGGAATTTTTATAAGAGGTTTTTCCAATACAATTTTCGTAACAAATACATCTATGATTAGATTGAATCGTTCATATTATACTGATGGAACTTGGTCAGGTGAATTTTTATACTTCCAAAATGTTGAAGCTGAAAGAGCATCTGGTTCTGCAGGATTTTTCTTTAACAGTAACACTTCCTATACCGACAAAGGAAACTTTATTACACTAGATAATTGTTTCTCATCAACAAATCAGGTTCATGGAATCGAACTTTCAACATCCTTAGATGCCTCAGTCAATATTACTAACTGTAATGTTAGAGGTAATAAGGGGCATGGAATATTGATTGATAGTCAAGGTGGTAATACCAGTATTGTTAATCCTATTGTTTGTGGTAATAATGCTGATAATAGTGGTGGAGATCATGGTATCGTCATAGGATCAGGCATAAATGATGTTTACATAGCAGGTGGAAGATGTGGTGGTAATACGTCTATGACTGGAAACGGAAATCAAGCGTATGGTATCAGAATTAATGATGCTGCCCATAATAACATAAGAATTATTGGTACGAATTGCACAGGTAATGCTACAGGTGGTATAGATGCTTCTCTCTCTGGAACTGGGAATAAGATTCAATTTAATGCAGGATCAGCATTATCAGTCAACTCATAGTCAAAATCTTAAATCTTATACATAACTCTGTTAGGCTTTAAGTCAGTCTATAGGTACTTTAAGAACCAATTACAAAACCGACACACACGACCCCTCTGGGGTCTTTTTTTTGCTATAATAGTTGTATCTAAGATATTAGTATGCAACTCAGACCACATCAAACTAAAGCAATCAAAGCAATGCTTCGCAATGATAAGGGGCAAGTGATTGTCCCTACAGGTGGTGGTAAAACCATGTGTATGATTGATGATGCTATGAATGAGTTTTCAAGATCATACATGGGTCAGACTATTGTAGTTGTTGCTCCTCGTATTTTATTGGCGAATCAGTTATCATCAGAGTTTCTTGAGTTCATTGATAATGCAGAGGTATTACACGTTCATAGTGGAGAGACACATCATTATTCAACTACAAAGGCAAGCAGAATATCTGTATGGTCAACAAAAAACGCTACATCTAATCAGATAATTTTCACTACATATCATTCACTTCATAGAGTGCAAGAGAGTGGTATTCATGT
>Ga0163111_10002188_pt1 | contig 12308 bp, 16 predicted proteins | sample CRUFie1St18metaG_FD_109645 | JGI IMG/M metagenome (GOLD analysis project Ga0163111, IMG submission 109645) | Marine microbial communities from the Costa Rica Dome - CRUD Field 142mm St18 metaG | ecosystem: Environmental > Aquatic > Marine > Oceanic > Photic zone | place: Costa Rica: the Eastern... | reverse complement strand
CTCATTTGGTAGATACTTGATGTTGATTGCTTCTGGATATTGAACTAGACTGCAATGCATTGGTAAATTTATTCTGTTATAGTATTTAATTATGCTATCGAACCTTGTGATGTTATATATTGATGTTGTACAAGTGGCAGTAATAAAAAGATTATCCGGCAAACATTTTTTCAAATATTTAATATTTTTTTCGATTTTTTCTAAATCGCTTCCTGTTCTAAGATAACTGTGTATATCTGTATCGCCATCAAGGCTGACCCTACAGTTAATTCTTTTGAAATGTTTCCATAGGTCAACTATCTTGTTATCTCCTTGTGCAATTGAATTTAAATTACTATTGTATTCTAGTGTTATGTTTTTTGCATATGGTAATAGTTTTCTCAATGCGTCATAGTGTTGTGGTTGTATCAAAGGTTCGCCGCCTGCTATAACTATTTCTTCTACAGTAGGTGCTATGTCGTCAATAACTTGATCCAATGTCTCAGCAGGTAATTTTGCTATACCTCTCCAAGTGCCAGTTTCAGTTAACTGATACTTGTCAAATAGTGTTTGTATTGCTTCGTGTTTGTTGTATGCCACTGCCCATGTTGAACTGTAGATCGACGAACAATGCCTGCATCTCAAATCACACACATTACCAAAACGCAATTCAATTGTTTTTACATTCATTGGCAGTGTACCATCTTTGACTGTTTCTACTATGCCAGGAATTATGTCTTCATACTGCTCATTGCATTGTTGTCTAGTTGATTGTGTTTTAGCATCTTCCATATCCCAACAGCTCTTGCAACCATGATGCTTTACTCCAGACATCAAGTCTTTTCTTATCTGTTGGAAATTATCATTGTTCCATATATCTTTTAACTTTTCTTCTCCGTAGTGTCCTAGCAAATCGTGATTACGCCAACAAGCACTCACATATCCTTTTGGCTTGAGATTCATATGAATAAAAGGCATAATGCAAAATGTATCGTTATTCATCAAATACCTCTGCTAGTTCTGGAAAAGCTTCACGCCAATTTTCTTTTCTTATCTTATCAAACATTTCTGTTTTTTCTTTGAATGTTGAATCTATTGCAGTTCTGTTTCCATCTTGGCTTGTTAATGCTCCTATAATTTTTTTAAAACTATTATCAACAATAACTTTTTTGAAAAGTCTATGAGATCCCATTCTATACTCTTTGAGACTTTTCATATGATCCCATTGCTTTTTTACTTTTTCTAAAATCTTTTCTCTAACTTCTAAACTAAAATTTCTAACTGATAGATAATCAGGACCGTAGGCAACTGCGAAATCTATGAAATCACTATCAGTGTCTTTTGTTCCTGATATGGTTCTTTTATCAAAATAGGTATGGCACCAATTTAAAAACTCATCAAAATATAAACTGTTAAGAATTGTGTAGGTATGACTTACTCCAATATAAATGTTTTCATTTTCTAAAGATAATTCTTCCCATTGTTTTGCGACTCTTTGTACAACTTGCCACTTGCTCTTTTTTCTAAGAAAATCATTACGTTCTCCTACACCATCTATACTTAAATTAATATCAACAAGTTTAAATTTTGTCAACATGTTTATGTGTTTTTCTTTTGGATAAAAACTAGAATTAGTAAACACATCTAATACTATATTTTTTGCAACATCCCATTCAACTAAATTTTCTATAAATTTGAGAAAAGCATCTGTTAAAAACGGTTCTCCACCAGTGACTTTAATCTCATTTAGATGTTTACAATCCTCATAAGTTAACAACGCCAATGAGTCGTTAGTGTTTGTTTTACTTTGTATGTTATTAAATATTTTATGATTTGATCCGTAAAAGTTTGTTAGTACTTTATCATTGCCTTTAACATCATCGTCCCAGCTGGAAGAAAGATTCGGTCCACAAGATCTACATTTTAAATTACAATATCTTCCTGATTCTATTTCTAAGTATTCTAATTTTGGATTTGTGATATCTTCTACAAGACCTTTTGGTCCTCTGTTACCTTGTCTTTTTTCCAATGCTTTAGTATCATTTACAAAATCGCTCAATGCTATAGAACGCATACTGCGTACACCGTCATTTTCTTGTTGGTAACATTTTTTACATTCTTTTACTGGTTCTCCTTTGATCATTTTTTCTCTGATTTCATCAAAGTAAGTTTTGTAATCCATTACTTGACTTTGGTTGTCGATAGCAAGATAATTAGAAAACCCTTTGTCATTAGAGAATGAATTCCATCTACAACACGGTACTACTTTGTCATTACTGTGTTCAAGTAGCGCCGCCTTGAAAGGATACGGACAAAAACTTTTATTTTTTTTTAGATCAATCATTTTCTCTAGTATACAACAATTGTGTAATCAATTCAATATAAACCGTGTATTTTATATATTTATCTAGTGTATGATTTGACCATTTTCCAATACGTGAGCTGTGTCTACTTTGGATCCATTGTGGTCGTAATACACAACATTTGATTTAGGTTTCCATTTGTAATTAGGATCCTGTAGATTGATTGTGTAAAAATATTGTAAATGATCCGACTTTGGAGATACTTTAAACAAGCAATCTGGTTCAAGTTTTAAATTAACGTACCATTCAGTTTGTGTCCATTTTTTAAAGTCAGGATCGATCATTTGTTTTTTGCGTTGATATAAAGCATTAATGGCTCTATTTTTAACATCTACTGTGATATATAGTATCTTATACCCATTTTCTCTTGCCCACTTGATTTGATGATCTGCAACCATTAATCCACAGTGTGTATGACGCCAAGGTTTCAAAATATGATACCTACATACTCTTGCGGCTGTGTCCGGATCACCTGTGTAATGTGAAGGTTCAACTGCTGATATAGATATTAGTTTATCACCTGCAAACACCATCCATGTTTTTATGTCAGGATTGTTTGGATTGTATTTGCTATAAGAAAGACTGTCATTGCCTTCCTTAAAAGTTTCTTGCCTAAACTCTTCTATCTGATCTTCATAACTCTCGTCATAGAGTTTTACTACTAGTTCTTCCATGAGTTGTTCCAATCAATGTATTTTTGTTGCCACTTCGACCCTGTTGACTTATCGTATGACAAATATCTTTTTAATATTTCTGCATCTTTTTTATAAAACTCTTCATTGCCAGGTGTAACGTTTTTCCATCCATCGTTAAAACATTTGGTGTAAACAACATTAGCACCAAGTTTAACAAGTATCTCTTTTGTCATTGGAAAATGTCTATCGCCACCTTCTTTTGCACTTGGAGTAAAAGTTAGTAGTAATGTTACACGCCTACTGAAAGGATATTGTGTACCAAGATTAGCATTCATGTATCCTTTAACCACTAGCCAATCTAAAAAGTTTTTAAATGCCGCACCCATTTGCCCAGTCATTTCTGGTACAGCAAATACAAACTGTTCATACTCATATAACTTTGTGATTAGTTTATCTACTTCTTGTGGTACAACACCATCTGATGCATTTGTATTGATCACTGGTATATCGTAGTTTGCCAAACTATCAATATCAAAAGGACAGTTCTTGCTTAATAGTTCCAAGCCTCTGTAGTTCATGCTGTCTGGTGAAGCACTGCCACTCAATGCAATTGTCTTTATCATATTCTAACATCCATTACCACTCTATGCCCAAGCCACATGTCTAAATCAAACTCATACCAATCATGATCAAACTTCTTGTAATAACTTAGATCAATCGTTTCATGTGAATTGTCTTCGTGTATGTGTGTTTGCTCTTTTAATGTTTCTTGTATAATTACTCTTTTTGGTTTATAGTAGTCAACTAGTTTATCAAACAAATCTGTATGGTAACCAGATTCAGCATAAAATTCTTCATGGCAAGGTTGACAATAAATTAATACTCCACTCATTATTAATGTGTCTACATCAAAATCAACTTTCAATACTTGCTCATCATTCCATGTTCCAACACGATACTCAACGTTGCTATGCTCTTTCCAATCTTCATTTGCTTTAGCAATTGGCAATGGTGATGTGTCAAACCCCATGTAGTTATAATCTCTATATCCTTTTTTGTATATAATATGATTTGGCATACCCATTCTACAACCTATATCAACTATACCTTTGCAGTTGTTATCAATAATTATATCTGCTTGTTTATTAAAGATTGGTCGTGCCACCATGGAATCTAAATAATTCATATCTTCTACGAGATATTCTTTTTTCATTTTGACTTTCCAAGTTACTGGTTTACCTTGATACTCTGGCCATAAAATCTTTTTTGTCATACTTTGCATAATTCATCTATTGAGATAAACGGAATCTCTTCTTCATCTATGTTGTTTTGTGGTATATCTAGATAACCAGCTATAGCTCTTTTGTTGCCATTAGATAATAGTTTACCAGAATGTGCTATCTGAGTGTTGTTGATCACTATTATATCTCCTGTTTCATAAACTATTTCTTCTACTATTTCACCTTCTTTGTTATGGAATTTTAAATTAAATGTGCCTTCTAAATTAAGAAAAGCTGATATTCTAGCAACAACATTATTAAAACTTTGTTTTCTTATTGGGTCAATATGCTGTTCAAGTATTGTTGTTGCATGTCTCCAATCCCACAAAAAGAAATAATCCATAAAAGGACAGTTTACATTTTTTTCAAAAAGTTCTTTTATGTCTTGAGGTAAGTCATAAACATTCTTATGATAGGTTGGTGATAACGGAAAAGATTCATAATCTGAAACTGACGCTGAATCTGAATCGTAACTGCTTGGTGGATATAAACTATCCAACTTATCAATCAGCTTTGGTATATCGATATCAGTTTTTATAATTTTGCAATATGCTGACATCTTACCAAACCCAACTTACAAACGTATACCTCACTCCTTGCGTAATTTCTGTAACTCTATGTGGATACAAGAAATTACTAGGAAAAAATATAACTTCACCTTTATCTAAAAAGTAATCTTCCTTATCCCAAAATCTTAGATAACCACCTTCATAGTCGCCAGTCAATGATCCTACTATAGATACTGTTGGAATACCTTTTCTTTTTCCATCAAACACATGTCTAACATGATCGCAATGTTCCGTCATGTCATTTGTTTGTTTGTATTTGATAAATTTTGGATCAGTAAATCCTCTGTAATAATCATACCATGGTATATCCTTTAACCATTCTTTGACGTAATAATCTAAACCAGTTTTTAATTCTGATCTAAGAGTTTCTAATACTTTTTTATTTTCTATGTGTGCAAGACTGTAGTTTTCTTCCTGGCCTTCAACTTCTTTGTTGTTGAACAAGTCATTCCAATCATAACTTAAAGTTGATCCAGCAAGACCATCTGTTTTTCTTTTTTCATCTGCTTTGGCATTTATCTCATCTTTTGGAAATGCTCTCCAGTTGCTTTCATCATCAAGTATGCTTCTTACATCATCACAGGTTTTATCATTAATAAATTTTGCTTTGTAAACGTAATGCTCTACGTTAAGATCCATTTTTAATCCCTCCAAATGCTCTTATAGTCACTTGCCAATCTCCATAACAACCTATTGTTATCTAGCACAGGAGTTCTACGATGTAGACTTGTGAACTGATCCATTAACAGCAAGTCACCTTTTTTGAATATGTGATGATATTGATACTTTGATCTAAATATTATTGGTTTCAGCTTTTCAATCATTTCTTCGTGATCAATTTGTTTTTTGCCTTCCCATGCTTTGATAATAAAGTGATATGGAAAATAAAAATAATAATCACCTGTGTGAGGATGCTTGTCAACTAAATTTCTAATACTGCCTGTGTTCTTACTCATGAATTCAAGTTCAGGATCATCATCTTCTAAATCATATATGGTATTATTCTTAAACTTTAATCTTATTTTGATAGACTTCCAATACTCTTGTTCGTCTTCAGATAGATCATAAAATGGCATCGATGTATGGCACACACTTAGAGTTGTGTTGATATCTTCCACAACACAATACAAACTGATTAAAATTTTATCAATCAAGTGTCTTGAATTACCATTCGAATGCCAACCTAATTCAGTATCACCAAACATGCCAATCTTTTTACCATCTACTTTTTTACCAGTCACTAAAAATAGTTCAGGATGATCTTTTGGATTCATAAAAAGTCCTGGTGCTTCGCACTCACCAAAACGTTTTTGCATTGATACTATTTGTGACTCTGTAAATTCTTGGTCATAAAATACTGCACAACCGTGTTTCTGTATTCGTGTTGCAATTTCTTTTAATCTATCATCTGATACATTTAATATTTGCTCTGTACTTTTGAATGGTACTATCATTTTTTGTCCTTCTTATTGTACTGTTTCAAGTGTTGCGATATCCTCTTGTGTTGGCAATGAGAACATTAATGCAATTCTATCTTCCGTTCCTCTGTGTTCCACAGAATGTTTCAAACCAACATTTAAAAAATATGCTGATCCATCTGATGGCATTTGATATTCTTCTTCAACACCTCTACGCCATACTTTGTTGTATACACCTTCTGTACCTTGAATAGGAACAATGATTCTAACTGCATAATCTGGTCCATAGTCAATGTGTGGTGTAAGATATTTGCCTGCTCTAATTCTTGACAGTCTAACTCTGATAGGAGTTGACTTGAACTGCTCTTCGATTGCTTCTTTTAAATAAGAATTTTGATATATCGGAAGTGGATGATGCCAGTTGTGTTCATTCATTGGTGCTGGTAAACCTTCCATTCTACGAATTTTTGTTCTGTATTTTTGTGTTTTTGTTTTACCTAATGATTCACTGTTGGCTGTAATTTTACATTCTGATCTTAATTGCGTTAAGTCCAACACATCATTTAATGACTGCTCGTAGTATGTTAAATTAATTTGATCAAAGTGATGATAATTGTCTGAAGCAAGATCTTCATGCACTGCACACAAACCCCTGTTGGCCTGATATACATTTACCCATTCCTCATTTAAACGTGCAACCTCTTGTCTAAGTTTTTCAACGTCAAACTTAATCCCAGGAATAGGTGCTACACTTGGTAATTGATATTTTGTTCTAGTTTCCATTTTTATTATCCTTTAATCTATTATATACTTTTTTTGTTCTGTTTGCAATCATTTTCTTAATAATGGTACAACATATTTTCCACCGATATCCCACGGACCTAAAACTAATCTGCTTACATCTTCGTGATGATTATCGTGATATCCTTCGCCCCACATGATCATATTACTTACAAAATCAATTGTTGTTGGCTCTGCTTCTTCGCCATTGTGTCCAAAATAGTTCAAGTAAGTTAAGAAAAACCATGCATGAGTAAAGTTAAAGGCCATCCATACAACCAACCATGGATTGACCAATGCATGAAGTATCACTGCTCCAAAGTATAATTTCCAATAATGTTTGGTTGTGAATACTGCATCTCTTTGTCTTAAAAATCTTCTCATAGGAATAGCACCAGTTGGTGTTCTATATCTTCCCATTAACATACGCCACCATCCAAGATCTTTTGGAGAGTGTGTGTCTAATTCTGTGTCACTATATTTGTGATGATTTAAATGTGCAACAACATTGTGTCCTGGAGGACCAACTGCACTTACCACTGTTGATGCTAATAATATTTTTCTGCCAATCCAACTTGGCTCAAACTGATAATGACATAACCATCGGTGGTAACATATCTGAGCTAGATTATTTGTGATGTGTCCTGCTATGGTAAAAATTAATGCAAGTTGCCAACTACCACCCATAATGAAATATGCCGGAATACCAACCACTGTGATGATGAACATCACAACAATTTTCAGTGTTACCCAATCGATATATTTCATAAAGTTACTCTTTCATCATTTTGATGGAACTTGGCATCCTTATGGATTTTCGTTTTGGTTCTTTTTCTAATAGTTTAATGAACCAACCACCTATGTCAATTTCCCACCAATTGTATTTGAAACTAGGATTGTTAGGATTAGCATGATGATTGTTGTGCCAACCTTCTCCCCACATTAGTACGCCAAGTGTTGGTATATTGGTTGAGTTATCAGTTGTTTCAAAATTACGATAACCAAACATGTGTGTCAACGTGTTGATAAACGATCCTGCATTCCATAATATCATTGCTGGAAACAAATATGCCGCCACCAACAACATTGGATCAATCCATAACCATATACCTGCTATAGCACCATGTATTAAAAAATACCATTTGTGTATGAACACATGAAATGGATCTCTAATCAAATGTATCGCATATTTAGGGTGTGGTGTTTCAAACATGCTCAACCATTGCACTTTGAAAAATCCGTGATGCTCCGGAGAGTGCGGATCTTTTTCTTTGTCTGTGTGATGATGATGTTGTCTATGGATTGCCACCCAACCAATTGTTGATCCTGTCAATCCGTAAAACCCTGCCAATGATCCAAAGTAATGGAACCACTTAGGTGCATTCCAACTCTTGTGTGATAACAGTCTGTGGAAAGTCATAGTCATTCCAAAACATCCTGTGATGAAATACACAAAGAATCCTATTAGCCAATGGTACCAGCTTCCGTACATAATCATTGGAATTATGCTTAGATGTGCTATAACTTGGCTAAAAAATAAAGCCCATTTAAAGTAGTTCTCTTTCATAATATTATTATACACTCTTTCTTTTTTACTTTACAAGCAAAAAATATATTAATATTTATCTGATTTTTTGCCAGTTATATTAACTTATATTATAATATTATAGACAGTGATTGTAATGATTTCTTAAGTCTGTCTTGTACCAACTTGCTGTTCTTAGCAGTTCTCTTGGCTTGTCTTTCAGCACTGTTGGTCTTCTGTGTATTGTAATCAATTGATCCATTAGACATATATCACCTACTTTCCATGCGTGTTTGTAAGTATATTTGTCAGTAGATATCCATTTTTCCCACAGTTCATTCCAAATATCTTTGCTGTCTTGCTGTGGCAACATTTCACCGTCAATTGAAAATCCATGTACTTCATATGGTGTAAAGAAAAATCCTTTGGTTCCCAATGGATGGTCTGGAACAAATTTTACTGTTTCAATCATGCCTCTGCTTGGGCTATAACGTTCTGCGTCTTTAGGATCTATGTTTTTACAATTGCCTATTGTTCTTGTTTTACGATTCTTAGATATGTCTTCCATAACTCTTTCGCCGTATATTTCTTTGAAGTTAGGTTGCCAAGCATTTTTGATTAGTCCAAGTCTACGCATTGGATCAATAACAACATCTAATTTTTCGTAAAACTTTTGTTGATCTTTTGACAGTTCATTCCAATATGGTATGCTATTACAGAACCAAGTTTCTGTGTGATAAGTGATTATCTTTGCATACAAACCAACACATTCTTCTGCATCAACAACAGGAGTGATATTTGTGTGCCAATCCAATTCATAGTCAGCGAATAGTCCTTGGTTCTCATTATCTACTTTTTCATTTGTGACTCTCCAAAACAAATCACTGTGTTCAGAATCAGTACACCAAATATCAGGTGACAAATGATAACCATAAGACAAACTCCATTCTGCAAATTCTTCTGGAGATGCATTACTGTTGGTAATTGATATGACTCCATACTCTGCTGTATCTTTCGCCGCCTGTACGGGATCTGGTAATTTTTTATCGTAATTTTTATGTGTCATTCTTCTTACTCTTTTAGTTGTTCTTTTTAAAAGACTTGTTGAACATCCTATGGACATTCTCGTGTACTGTGTTTTCTAATGAACTCATATCAATATAGATTTCCATGTTAACAATATCATGATAGTTTTCAGCAACCTTTTCCCAGTCCACTTGTCCTCTTACAGGAATAGTATTGTAGATATCATCTTTGGTCATCAACGATGTTCTTCCGTCTTTGTGAAACAATTTAATCTTATCAACAAAGTGTGCTGGTATTTTTTTTGGATGTATCTCATGCATTATTCTATCAAAGTCAGCATGATTCTCAACACCTTGTGATGGTATAAATTTTCTATTTGAATTTTGTTCTGTCATTTAAAAACCTGCCTACGTACTAGTATTTATCATAGGCAGGTCTCAAAACTTTATGCTGTTGGTTCAGTAGCAGTTTCCTTTTTAGGTCTGCCTCTTGGTCTCTTAGGTTCAGCAAAAACAGGCTCTTTGCCTAGTTTTTTCTGTATGCCTGGTGACACTGATTCAGCTTCATTACGTTTTCTCAACGCATCAGCTTCTAGCATTTCTGCTTGTACTAACAAGTTCCTTGCAATACCGTCTGCATCATTTTCATCTGCAGGTTGTTGAATTGCTCCTGCTTTAGTAGACGAATCTGGTGTTTGTGGGATCGCTGGATCCTGTTTAGTTTCAGTAACCATTTGTTGGTATGCATTAAATTCTTTCAAAGGAAGTGTTTCAGTAGATGACGGAATTAATGTCACTGTGTCTACTGGCACTCTTCTTAAGAAACCTTTTTCATGCAGTGTGGTTAAGATATTCTTACCATCCCAAAATAACTTTCTGCCTAGCACTTCATATAATTTATTTGATGCTTGACCTTCTGGTGATTCTACTGCCTGCATTAACCCGTCGTGATAACGAGCCTCTAATGCATCAACATCTACCACCAAACAATTATCTTGATCTTCTGGTATTGATGGAAATACAACTACGACACGTCTGCCTGTTGAATCCACTTTACCTGTATGCTTTATCATTTTTATTGTTCTCCTAATTGCAATTATTCTATTTTATTATTTTTGTTCTGCAGGTTTTTCTTCGCTAATTTTACCTTCGTCAATTGCTCCACCTTGCTCAGCCTTTGCCTTATCTTCAGCTTGTGCTTTTTGCTGGTCAGCAACGTGTTGTAGAAACTTTGTAAGTTTATCTGCAACTCCGCCAACGTTGGTCAATTCATTAGCTCTGAATGCCCCTCTTGAACTTGCTACGTCAATTACATTTAACAACGCCTGCAAATCAGCGATAGACAGTTGCGGTGCTTCTGCCGGTGCTTCAGTTGCCGTTGCCGGTGCTTCTTGAGTAGCTGTTTGTTGTGCTTGTTCTTCAGCCATAATATATTCTCCTTAATTAAGTTTTATTATTATAGTATACTTTAATATTTATCGTCAACCTCTTTTTTATGCTATTTTAACGAGGTTATCATCCCATTTGAGATAGGGCTTCCAAGTATTGTGTGGTATCCTGATTGGAAACTTTGAACGTTTATTGGCCAATTCCCAATAATCAGGTTTGTGTGGCATTCGTTCTGGCCTAACGTTTCTACTGCCTTTTTCCACATTACAGGTCATACATGATGTCACGATATTCTCCCAATGCGAATGTCCGCCTGCTGATCTTGGAATAACATGATCAAGTGTAAGGTCTTTCCAATTGGATTCATTGTATTCACAACCACAATATTGGCAAGTGAATAAATCTCTTAGATAAACATTGTTTCTTGAAAATCTTGGATGCCTTGCAAGGTTGATATATTCCTTTGCCATCAATACACTTGGCACTTGCATTTCCATAGACGGACTATGAATGATCCAATCATTGTAATTTTCTATTACTTTAAATTTATCTAACCAAATTAACTTAATTGAAAGATGCCAATTGACAGCACTGACAGGCAATAAACTTAAAGGATTTCCATCTGCATTTAATACTAGGGTATCAGACATTGTTTTTTATTCCATTATTATTTAGTTGGTGTTTAATATACAATAAAAGACACGATAAATATTAGTATGAGACGATTACTTATCGCATTGGTTCTGTTCTCAGGACTACTATTTCCTACAATGACTGTCGCACAGACAGATGAAAACTTTGACTACTCCAATGATCCGAAATATCAAGCATTGGCAGAAGATTTTAGAATGTATTCTGTGTGCCAATCCATTCACCAAAACCTTGCAATGTTTATTGCTATCAATTATGGTGTTGGTTCTAACTTGAACTTTCCTCCAGAATTTTTAAATCAACTACAATCACTTATTCAAAACATACAAGGCTATGAAAGAGACTTTGGTGAAAAACTTGACAGAACTATGATCACATTAAGTATGGAATTTGGATTTCCAATGCAAGGTCTACAACAACAAAAAGCAAATAATCAATCAGGTACTACACAACAAATCATATTCAGTATAGCTGGTTCAATTAATGATCCTGCTAAGGCAACTTCAATTATTAAAGATATGTTAAATGAATCTATAAAGTGTAGAGCACACCAATCTAATTACGATTACGAATAAGTAGCGACTATAAAAGTCAACAAGCCAACCATACCAGCACCTGCCAATAACATGATCCCTATAGCTCTAAAGAAACCAAACATTACAACAAGTGCAACAAGAAATAGAAGAAACCAAAT
>Ga0163111_10002187_pt1 | contig 12308 bp, 11 predicted proteins | sample CRUFie1St18metaG_FD_109645 | JGI IMG/M metagenome (GOLD analysis project Ga0163111, IMG submission 109645) | Marine microbial communities from the Costa Rica Dome - CRUD Field 142mm St18 metaG | ecosystem: Environmental > Aquatic > Marine > Oceanic > Photic zone | place: Costa Rica: the Eastern... | reverse complement strand
TGAAAAACATTTCGGACACTTTTTTTACAATTCATTTCGTACAAATAAATACTTCCCTCGCTAATGCAATACCATAAACGATTACAACACTCTTCAGCGACCCACAATTTACCATTATGCCGTTTGCTCATAATATTTTATCCTGCGATTGTAATATACCTCAAAATCACATAATAAGCAAAAATGGTTAATATTTAGTAACTAACTTCTCTGTATATCAGCGCCCACACCTTGTAGTTTGCTTACAATATGCTCGTAGCCTCTATCTATATGGTATACACGGTTTATAGTGGTTTGGCCTGGTGTTGCAAGTGCTGCCATTACTAGGCTTACGCTGGCGCGTAAATCTGTAGCCATTACCTCGGCTGGTTTAAGCTCATTAACACCCTTTACCATAGCTTTATTGCCATGTACCATAATATTAGCGCCCATACGCATTAGCTCTGGTGCATGCATAAAGCGATTTTCAAAGATAGTTTCTTGTATTTCACTTACTCCATTGGCGATTGTCATCAGTGCCATAAACTGGGCTTGTAAATCAGTAGGAAACTCCGGATAGGCCTTCGTTACAATATCATGCGGGTCAATTTTATCTTCTACACGGTTTACAAATAGGCTGTCGCCATTGCTCTCTATACTCACTCCGCAAGCAGATAGTACATTAATTACATAATCTAAAAAATCTGCTCTTGTATTAGTAAGCTCTACCTTACCACCAGCCATGGCAGATGCCATTATAAAAGTGCCGGTTTCAATCCTATCTGGTAATACGCCGTAGGTGGTGCCATTTAGTTTATCTACACCCTCTATACGTAATGTACTGGTGCCTATACCATATATTTTAGCGCCCATAGATACTAGGCAATTAGCTAAATCAGTTATCTCTGGCTCACGTGCTGCGTTTTTTAGCACAGTTAAGCCATCAGCTAAAGTAGCAGCCATTATAAGGTTAGCAGTTGCACCCACACTAACAAGAGGGAACTCCACCACAGCACCTTTTAGTTTTTTACATTTTGCCTCTACATAGCCCTCGGCTAGTTCAATCTCTGCGCCTAGCTTTTTTAGGCCCTCTAGGTGCAAATCAATAGGGCGGGTGCCAATAGCGCAACCGCCAGGTAGTGATACCCTAGCTTTACCAAAACGTGCTAATAGCGGCCCCAGCACCCATATAGATGCACGCATTGTACGTACAATATCATAAGGTGCGGTTAGGTTGTTTATGTTGTCAGCCTTTATAGTAACTTGATGCTTGTTTTGGTTAGCCTGTGCGCCATGTTGGGCTAGTAAATCAATCATCGAGGCAATATCTGATAGCTCTGGCACATTATTAAAAACAACCTGTTGCTCAGTAAGTAAGCTAGCTGTTAACAAGGGCAGGGCTGCATTTTTTGCACCACTAATACGGATTTTGCCATTAAGAGGTTTGCCGCCATTGATTATAATCTGTTGCATTATGGCAGTTTAATAGCAGATGCAGTTTGATATAACAACATTGGCAATTTAACTGATCATTCTACTTTAATGTGTTAATGTGGCTGAACCCCAGAATAATTTGATTATAGATCAAATTATTCTGGATGCGCGCCCTTTCGATGCTTTGCATCGATCGGGGCAAAGGGCGCGCCTGTATGCGGCAAATGGTATTATAAGATGCAAGGTAAAGTTAAATTGCTTTGTTAATCACGCTTTATACTAACCAAATCAAAGCCATTGCCGGTGATTACATCTTTTATTGCATCATCAGTAATAATTTTATTTGGGTGTATATTTAATAAAACACTGCCAGTGTCAAAGTCTATAGCCACATTATTTACAGCATCGTGATAGCCAAATAGCCTCTCTAACCCGCTAGCACAAAAATCGCATACCATGCCTTGTGTGGTTATTAGTATTTGGTTATCTGATAATTGTTGTGGTATCTGGTTATTTGGTGCAGGTTGGTTTTGTGTACATGCTGTTAGCAAAAATAGTGTTAATAATAGTTTGTTCATACTGCCTCCATTTTAAAATCTTACATACCAGTTAAACATAGCATCACCGTTAGTATTAATACCTAGCTCGGCTAGGTAATCGCCCCTAAATAAGCGTATTAAAGGCGTAGCAATTAGTTGGTCATCATCATTTAACTCCTCTGGGTGGTGCTCTACTTGTAGCATTAGCCAGGTGTGGATATTGCCATAATTAGCTACATATGGTGCAACTCCCACACGCCCATATTGATGAAACGAGCCATTGTCTATATCGCCAGCGTAGTCACCAATTGCCTCGTAGCTTATAAAATAGCGACGAGTCTCCCAATCACCAGCTATTGCTATACTTGTATTGGGCTCTTTTTCATCGCCATCAAAAGCTATGCCAGCGGCCATTTTAAGGTAAGCATTAGCTTGTGAATTATCAGTGTTTTGCCGGTCTAATAGATAGTTAAATTGTAGGTTTGTATTGTATCTATTAGTATCATTCTCATTTTCTAGTACTATACCTACCGAGTGCTTGTAATCTGGCGAGTAATGCAAATGTAGGCGGCTATGCTCCCAATTATTGTTTTGCATAATAGTGTATCCACCAGGGTAGGATACTGGGCGCGCATTAACAATATTAGGTATTAGCAATATGCAAATTAAGGTGAGCCTCATCCCCTATACTACCACATAATAACTAATGGGTGTTATTTTTGGGGTTATAGTTCTTCATTTTTTCATATACCTCTCGTGGCATATAGTTTTCATCATGTTTGGCTAATACCTCATCTGCCCATAGCTGGCCTTCAAAAATTTTGCCGGTAGCTACTACTCCTTGGCCCTCGCGGAACAAATCAGGTAATATACCGCTATAGCGAGCTTTGAGGTCTGCTTTATTATCAGTAATTATAAAATAATTATTTATACCATCTTGCGTAAAGCTGCCTTGTTTTACTAAGCCACCAATGCGTATTTGTTTGTTAGTTGGTATGTTTTGGGCGTAGTACTCTGCTGGTGTAAAGTAATAAACTATGTTATCTTTTAGCGCGTTAAGTATAAGATACACCGCCACAGCCACGCATATAAGGCTAAATATAATTAAATATAGGCGTTGGGTTTTTGGCTTTAATGCCATCCTATGATGCAGCTTTTAAATGCTTTTGCAAATTAGCAATACGGTTTTTAATGCTAAAATCGTAAACTACGCTACCAATTTTAACTACTAAGCCACCAATAATAGATTTATCTATAGTATTGATAATATTAGGGTTAGCTATCTTTTTTGCTTTTAGTAGTTTGTTTACCTCATCAATATGTTTTTTGCTTAAATCAGTGGTAGATATTACCTCAACATTAGTGATGCTTTCCGTACTATCAGCATGTTTAATATATTTTGTGCAAATATTTGCTAGCAAACCAGCGCGGCCATTATTAGCTAATAGCTTTAATAAGTTAGTTGTATTTGCAGATAGCTTTAATTTTTTTGCTATCTCCTCAAATAACTCAGTTAATTTGGTAGGGTCTAGGTTAGGGCGGCTTATTAGCTCGGCAAAATCTACCTGCTCATTACAAATCTGCTGTAGGGCTATTACATCATCACGCACTTGCTTTTGTTTTTTAGCCTCAGCAGCTGCCTGATATAGCGCTAAAGCGTAAGAATTTGCAATTTTATTAAGGTTATCTGCCATAATGGTGGCTTAATTAGCATGAGGTATGGCTTTATTCAAGGTTATTATATGTTTATAATATAGCTTGATGATAAACTGGCAAATAAGTGATGATTTAGTAGGTTATACCGAGGCTACCCAAGCTATGGAGCAAAAAGTGGCAGATATAGCAGCAGGTAACTTTAAGCAAACTATTTGGCTGTTAGAGCACCCAGCGCTTTATACAATAGGTGCAAGTGGTGATGAGGCTGACATAAAAAATAAAGGCTTCATACCTTACCATAAAACTGCACGTGGTGGGCAGGTTACTTATCATGGGCCGGGGCAGTTAATTTGCTATATTATGCTAGATCTTAACAAGCAGTTTAACAATAAGCCAGATATCCGCCAATTTGTTTGGCAGATAGAGCAATGGGTTATTAATGTACTAGCCAAGTTAAATATTAAGGGTGAGCGCTGGGATAATAATCGCGGTATATTTGTGCGTATAGATGGCGAATATCATAAAATAGCCAGTATTGGCATTAAGGTGCGTAAAGGTATAACTTATCACGGGTTTGCACTAAATATTAACCCAGATTTAAGCCATTTTGATAACATAACCCCTTGCGGTATTGAGGGCGGTAAGGTTATTAGTATTGCTAAATTAGGTGGAGATGTAGATAGGATGCAGGTTATAGAACTAATTAAGCAGAGTTGTGAGTTTGTGTAATACGTGCAAGGCAATTTAACTATCCAATATACTGATGATGTGAATTATAGTCTCACCCTCAATTTCTTTGATCTTTGATCAATTAAATTGAGATGCGCGCCCTTTTTTGAGCTTTGCTCAAATCGGGGCAAAGGGCGCGCCCACATGCGGCAAATAATAAAGGTAGACATCAGGAAAAGTTAAATTGCCTAACAAAATAAAACCATTTCAACAAACCTGTATCTTCTGCTAATACTATCTGCATGCAATTAGCTAGTAGCTCCAAATGTAATGGTATAAACGGTAATATCGCTATACCGGGTGATAAGTCTATCAGCCATCGTAGCCTTATTATACCTAGCCAAGCTATTGGTACCTCTACCATTAGTAATTTGCTGGAGTCGGAGGATGTGCTTGCCACTATGCACGCCTTGCAAGCGATGGGTGTAAAAATTACTAAACAGGGTAATACCTACCAAGTGCAAGGTATTGGGGTAGGGGGGTTAAGCCAGCCCAATAACGTGCTAGATATGGAAAACACAGGCACAGGTGCGCGCCTACTTATGGGCTTAGTTGCACCATATGAGTTTTCTACATTTTTTACTGGTGATGCTAGCTTAAATAAGCGCCCTATGGGCCGTATTACTAAACCTTTACAGCAAATGCTGGTTAATACTACAACTACTGATGGCCGTATGCCTTTAGTAATACATGGTAATTTAGATGCTATCCCTATTGAGTACCATTTACCAGTAGCCTCTGCCCAAGTAAAAAGTGCGGTGCTATTAGCAGGGCTAAATATAGACGGTACAACTAGCGTAATAGAGGATACCCCAACGCGTGACCACACAGAGCGCATGCTAAAAAGCTTTGGGGCAAATATTATTACCGAGCAGCTAGATAATGGCGCCACTAAAATTAGTGTACAAGGCTACCCACAACTAAAAGCTCAAGATATTACTGTGCCAGCAGACCCATCCTCTGCTGCGTTTTTTGTGGTAGCGGCACTAATTACACCAGGCTCTAGCGTTACACTAAAAAATATTTGTATGAACCCAGCACGTATCGGCCTGTTTAATGTGTTAAAGCAAATGGGTGGTGATATAAGTATCCATAATATGCGCCAATCTGGTGGTGAGGATATAGCAGATATAACAGCTAATTACTCACAACTACAAGCGGTGGAGACTAAGCCAGAAATTGCAGCCTCTATGATAGATGAATACCCAATATTAGCAGTAGCATGTGCTTATGCTAATGGTACTAGCAAGCTAAACGGGTTAGAAGAGCTTAAAGTAAAAGAGAGCAACCGCCTGCAAGCAATTTATGATGGCCTGATTGCCAATAAAATAGATGCCCAAATAGGTGACGATTACCTAATTATAAAAGGTGGTATAGTACAAGGCGGCGGCGTTGTAACTACCCATATGGATCACCGTATTGCTATGAGCTTTTTAGTTATGGGGCTTAACTCTAGCCAACCGGTGCAGGTTGATGATGCGGGTATAATTGCGACGAGCTTCCCTAACTTTGTTGAGCTTATAAATAATAATGGTGGTAATATTGTTTTAGATGGTTCCAGCCTAGCACAGGCCAATTATACCAAGCCATATGTAATAGCTATAGATGGCCCGGCTGCTAGTGGTAAAGGCACGCTCGCACGTAAATTAGCTGCCCAACATAATTTTGATTATTTAGATACTGGCCGTATTTACCGTGCAGTTGGTTTAAAGCTTATTGACTTAGGCCTAGATGCTAATAATTTGCAACATGCAGTACAGGCGAGTAAATCTATACGCTTAAGCGATTTATCTGATAGGCGCCTAAGGCAGGAGCAGGTTGGTAATTATGCTAGTATTATCTCGGCCTACCCGGAGGTGCGCCAGGTATTGCTAGACTTTCAGCGTGATTTTATAAAAGGCTCTAATACTGGTGCAGTGCTAGACGGGCGTGATATTGGCACAGTAGTTTGCCCAGAGGCTGATGTTAAACTATTTATAACTGCCAGTGTAGATGCTCGTGCCAAGCGTAGGTATGAAGAGTTGTTAAAAGAGAATATTGGTGCGGATTATAATAGTATATTAGCCGATTTAAAAGAGCGTGACGAGCGTGATAAAACCCGCAAAAAAGCACCATTAGTAGCTGCTAATGATGCAATAACTATAGATACAACTAAGCTAAATGCGAGCCAAGTTTTTGAGCAGATAAATAAGTTAATAAAGGTGTAAGGATGAAATATATAATAATTTTGGTGTTGAGTGTTTTTACACAAACCACTCATGCAATTACATTAACCAGTACTGATATTACTGAGGGTGAAATGCTAAGTAATGATTTTGTCTATAATGGTTTTGGCTGTAAAGGCGCAAATAAAATGCCTAACTTAAGTTGGAGTGATTTGCCAGAGGGTACTAAATCATTAGCTATAACAGTTTATGACCCGGATGCACCTACAGGCAGCGGATGGTGGCATTTTATTAGCTTTAATATACCAGCTGATGCTACTAGTTTAACCGCAGATAACTACCAGGCTGCTACTAATGATTACGGCCAAGCTGAGTTTGGTGGTGCTTGCCCTCCACAAGGGCATGGTATGCATCGCTATATATTTACACTGCACGCACTAAGTGTTGAAAGCCTGGATGTTACTAAAGATACTCCACCAGCAGTAGTGCGTTATATGATACATGCTAATCAAATAGATAGTGCTAGTATAACCGCTGTGTATAAGCGTGACTAGTTATCAGCTATTCTCTAAATACGCCCCAGCAGGTGATCAACCATCTGCGATAAATGAGCTTACCAAAGGCATAAACCAGGGCAAGCAAAACCAAGTATTATTAGGCGTAACTGGTAGTGGTAAAACTTTTACCATGGCCAATATTATTGCCAATACAAATCGCCCAGCATTAATATTATGCCATAATAAAACCTTAGCTGCGCAATTATATGGGGAGATGAAGGAATTCTTCCCCCATAATGCAGTGGAATATTTTGTTAGCTATTACGATTACTACCAGCCCGAGGCCTATGTAGCAAAAACTGATACATTTATTGAAAAAGATAGCAGCATTAATGAGCAAATAGATAGGATGCGCCACAGTGCTACTCGTAGCTTACTAGAGCAAGATAACGTAATAGTAGTAGCTAGTGTAAGCTGTATATTTGGTATTGGCTCGCCAGAGACTTACGGCCATATGGTTAGTAAAATTGAGATAGGGCAAGAGCGCAGCCGTGATGATATAATACTTGAGCTAGCTAAAATGCAGTATGAGCGCAATGATATTGCCTTTACTCGTGGTACTTTTAGGGTAAAAGGCGATAGCCTAGATATATACCCCAGCCATAGTGAGGAGCGTGCCTGGCGAGTATCTTTTTTTGGCGATGAAATTGAGCAAATAAAAGAGTTTGACCCACTAACCGGGGAAAAATTTAACAAGCTGGATAAAATAGTTATCTATCCAAATAGCCACTATGTTATTCCGCGCCCCACTTTGCAGCAATCTATAAAGCAAATTCAGGCTGAGCTTAAAGAGCGTATTAAGTATTTTTATGATAACGCCCAATTGCTGGAGAGCCAGCGTATTAACCAGCGCACTACTTTTGATATAGAAATGCTAGAAACAGTAGGTATGTGCAAAGGGATTGAAAATTACTCGCGTTACTTGGCTGGTACAAAAGCAGGGGATCCGCCACCAACTTTGTTTCAATATCTGCCTGATGACGCATTATTATTTGTAGATGAGAGCCACGTAACAGTGCCACAAATAGGTGCCATGTATAAGGGTGATAGAGCTCGTAAAGTTAATTTGGTAGAGCATGGCTTTAGGTTGCCATCTGCCCTAGATAACCGCCCGCTAAAATATGAGGAGTGGGATACAAAACGCCCACAAACTATTTTTGTAAGCGCTACACCGGGCTATAGGGAGTTGGATTTTACCAATGGCGAGTTTACCGAGCAGGTAATTAGGCCAACAGGGTTGGTGGATCCAGAATGTATTATCCGCCCAGCGGAAAGCCAGGTGGATGACTTAATAGGAGAATGCAAAAAAACGATAGAGCAGGGGCTTAAGGTGTTAGTTACCACTCTTACCAAGAAAATGGCTGAGGATTTAACCGAGTATCTAGACGAGCAAAATATAGCAGTACGCTACCTACATAGCGATGTGGATACATTAGAGCGTATAGAGATTATCCAAGCCCTGCGCCGTGGTGAGTTTGATGTATTGGTAGGTATAAACCTATTACGTGAGGGGCTAGATATCCCCGAATGTGGCCTAGTTGCTATATTAGATACAGATAAAGAGGGGTTTTTACGTACCACCACCAGCCTTATACAAACTATAGGCCGCGCCGCACGTAATGCAGAGGGGAGGGTGATTTTATATGCTGATAAAATGACTAAAAGCCTAGATGCTGCTTTGCAAGAGACAGAGCGCAGACGTGCCAAACAGTTAGAGCATAATGCCAAGCATGGTATAACCCCGCAAACTATTAAAAAGCGGGTGACAGAGATTATACAGCAAGACCCGCCACCAGCATTACAAAGTAGTGAGGGGGTAGAGCTTAAAACCCAGACAGATGTTGATAAATATGTAGATAAATTACGCAAACAAATGCTAGAGCACGCAGCTAATTTAGATTTTGAAAAGGCAGCAAGCCTAAGGGATGAGATTAATAAATTGGTGGTTGGATGAGGGGTTAACGAGTTATTAATAGTTACTGTGATATACTAGCTGTATGGAAACAATTAGAGGTATCTATAATGGCTGGATATGACCCACAAAAATATGCGCAAGCTGCACAAGTTTTAGCAGATGCAGGTATAACTAATGCTCAAGTGCCGTTAAATGGAAGTACTCTTAATGCCCCAGGCGCTAGAAAAGCTATGGTACAAGCCCTTAATATTGTAGCGCCAGAGCTGGGTGTGAGTATAAATACTAATAAAGGCTATCAAGAGGTAACAGTTGCCCATAATGGCCCTGAGAGAGATAGGGTGAGGGGAGGGATGTCAGCGGTTGAAAGAAGGCAAGAAGGTTTACAAGGAGCTTTAGATAAAATTTTAGAAAGAAATCAGGGGGTATCTGACGAGAGGGTAGAACAATCAAAAATTACCAAAACCACTCAATTAAAAGACGCTCAAGGTAATCCTTCTTTAGATTTAAGAAACAACGAGGATAGAAGATACGCTAAAGCCGTGGTTGATAATATTAGAGGTAATTGCCCCAATATAACAGTTGATTTAAAAAAAGATGGTACACTTAAATTTACTGGTACACCTAATGATTTATCAAAAGCTAAGCCGACTATAATGCAAGCTTTTAAAGATAATGCTAGTTTACAACCAGCAGGGCCAGAACAAACTGCCTCTTTGGCGCTAGTTAATGCAGCAGGTGAACCACTAGAAACAAATAATAGACAAGACTTTCAATTTGCAAAAGCTGTTGTGTCCGATTTACAGAATAAGTTTGGTAAAGAAAATATTCAAGTTATAAGAGAGGATGGCCAATATATTGTTAATGTGCCTGCTGATTTAGAGAGGGATGTTTTTAATGCAATAGATGAATCCGCACAAAGTATTGCTAATAAAATGCAAAGAGTGGCAGATAATATACCACAACCTGTTGCTAATAAGCCTGTGCAAGTTAGTGTGGGGCAAAATCAGACTTTTGCTCAATTAGTAAAAAGTACAGTGGATGGGATAACACAAGACCCTAGTATGGCAAATATTAAGGGTGGTGTAATGACAATTGCTTCAGAAGCTGCAGAAAAAGTAAAAAGCGGATTAAGTAATTTTGCACAAAGAATGCAAGGAAGATTAAGTGGTATGGCTCAAGCATTTAATCAAGCTATGGAGGTTGTAGATCAAGCAGTAGGAAGCTTAGTAAGTGCTGAAGTAAGTGGACAAGCATCAGCTATCGCTGCAGCTGCAGGACAAGGTCAATCTAATGGCCGAAGTGGTCGCTAATAATCTATCAAACTAGTAACATTTACTAATTTAGTATATAGTTTGCTCTGTGCACAACATACTACTAGTTATAACCGGCAGTATTGCGGCCTATAAGGGCTTGGATTTAATCCGCAAATTACGTGAGCTTAATTATAACTTAACCCCTATTTTAACTAAAGGCGGGGCGGAGTTTATAACCCCCCTAAGCGCAGCAAGCCTTGCTGGTAATAAATGTTATACTGATTTATTCGATTTAAAAGATGAAACCGAGATGGGGCATATTAATCTCTCTCGCGAGGCAGACCTTATACTAGTAGCACCAGCAAGTGCTGATTTTATAGCAAAGCTAGCAAATGGTAATGAGGATGATTTAGCTAGTACCGTGCTATTAGCAGCTAATAAGCAGGTTATGATTGCCCCAGCCATGAATACAAAAATGTATGAGCATGCTAGCACTCAGGCTAATTTAAAAAAATTAGATGCTACTATTATTAACCCAGCATTTGGCGAGCTAGCATGTGGTGAGCAAGGCACTGGCAAAATGGCAGATGTGGCCGATATAGTAGCTGAGGTAGATAAGTTTTTTGGCATTAAAAAACGTAAGCTGCAGGGTAAAAAAGTTTTACTAACTAACGGTGCCACGCAAGAGCCGATAGACCCAGTACGTTATATTACTAACCACTCTAGTGGTTTGCAAGGTGTTGAGTTAACCAAGCAATTGCTGCTACAGGGTGCGGATGTAACTGTAGTAAGTGGTATTTGTCAGTATGAGTATCCTAAGGCTGCAAATATTATAAAAGTACAAAATGCCCAACAAATGCATGATGCAGTTATGGAGCAGTTGCCTGCAGATATATTTTTTGGAGTAGCTGCAGTGGGCGATTACCGCGTTGCACAAGCCGCTGATAACAAAATTAAAAAAGCTAATGGTGGTTTGCAAACTATAGAGCTAGTTGAAAACCCGGATATTTTAAAAGCTGTGAGTAATGCTAGTAATCGCCCTAATATAGTAGTAGGTTTTTGTGCCGAAACGGAACAGTTATTGGATAATGCTACCTTAAAACTACAAGCTAAAGGCTGTGATTATATAATAGCTAATAATGCCTCTAACGCTGGTGATATAGATAATGAGGTAATAATTTTAAGTAATAGTAAGCAGTATAAAATTGCTAAGGCTAGTAAAACTGTAATAGCAAAAGAGATACTAGAGCATATTTTGCATGTTTCACGTGAAACATAAATATTTATACAAAACAATGGCTTAAATTGCAAAGTGGAATCTTCCCTAACTTTTATTTATGTATTAAAGTTGAAGATTTTTTAATGTATGGCATTTTAGAGTTTTTACTATTTAAGTAGTTGCCTACAAAAGGATACCCACCCCTTTATCCCCTCCCTTAGGGAGGGGCAATGAGTTTTTATGCTGACATAAGTTAGAAAATTAGACAAAAAAAAGACCCACCGCGTTAGCAGTGAGGCCTCGAAAAGAAATGACTATTCTTTTTTTGCTACCAGCCTAGACTAGTAGCAACCACCAGGGTGGTTTAAGTCTCGGGAGCACCGGTGTCCGGTTCTCCCAAGAGGCTGCATACATTTCCCTTTGTTTTCAGGTTTTGTACGCAATTTTGCCGTTTTTTTAGAAACTTTCATTTTATCTCCTCAGATAAAAATAAAGTTGCTAAACTCTAGCTCTTACATTTGCGGTCCCCTTGTTGGGGCAAATGCAAGGCCTCTGGCCTTCTCTTTTTTACAAAAAAGCTATAGAGGGTACTTACAGTACTAATAAAAGCACTTCCCTTAGTCTTTAGTCGCAAGCATATTACCATTATCGTGTCATCATAAGGATGGACGACGCCTTTTCGGCATACGGAGTGTTGCTAGTATTGACTAAATCAAGGGGTTCCCCTCTATAGCTTTATTTTTGGCATAATGGTAAATTATGGGTCGCTATTTTTTGATTTTGGGTGGTTTAGAGCTAGGAATCTGAAGGCTTTTTTCTTTCTTTTTGTATTCAACCCCCGGTGGAGATTAAGTTTTTCTTT